>TBL_comb47_HYPODRAFT_10000753_pt1 | contig 42846 bp, 29 predicted proteins | sample TroBogypolimnion_40_FD_10682 | JGI IMG/M metagenome (IMG submission 10682)
TCACGCTGGCGGTGATCGCCAGGTCCCTGACCGGGATGGCATAGTTGGCCAGCCCGATGCCCCGGCTTTGGAGCGTGTAACTGCTCGCATTGTTGGGGTCCTGCACCCCGATGTAGTAGGTCCCCGCTTCGAGCGGGTTGCCCATGCCGAGCACCACCATCGGGATCACGCCGCATCCGGTCCAATCCAGGTTGCCGCCCAGGGATTGGCCACTCGGCCAGTTGGTCGAGCCCATCGGGAAATACCAGCCGGAGCCCGGACCAGTCGGGAGCGTGTCCCGGCTTACCACCAACTGCGGACTGCCGTTGGTCACCCCCACCAACCGCAGGTCCCAGCCCAGGAGGTTCGGGTCCGCGGGAACGGTGACCTCGAAGAAGCCCCACTGCCCAGGGGGTTGGTTGGTCACAGTGACGCTGCTGCCTGGGCCGTTGAATGGCATCGCCTGGCCGATGAGTTGGACGCCGGTTAGCGCGAAGTGGCCAAGCGCCTCGGCGGGCGTATAAACGCCGATATACCAGACATCGGCCTGATGGCCGGGCTGCTGGAGCAGGCCGTAGGTGCTGGATAAATCCAGGTAGCCGAGGGAGGAGATGTAGTAAACATCGTCGGAATCGCGGTAATCCCATTGTCCCGGCACGGCATTGCGGCGGAGCGCAATCTCGGTGCCGGGCGCCTGATGGGACAACATCAGTTCCCAGCCCAGCGTGCCGAGTTGCTCGGAAATAGTGGTTACCCGGTAATATCGCCAGCCGGCGCGGGTGGGCGCGTCGTTGGTGATGCTGAAGATATAATGCACATCGGTGATCACCGGGTTGGCGTTGCTGAACGAGCAACTGTAGGGAGCCGTGCTATAGACGGTCACGAAAAAAGTCCCGTCGCTCAGGCCGGGTGTGCCGGTGCCGGAATTGGGCGGCGGCGGCACCAGGGCCACGCTGGCGCCGATGCCCTGGGGGACTTCGGAGAAGGCGTCGTTGCGAAACTCGTTCGGCACCTGGTTGCGGCGCACCGCGAGGGCCGGATTGCCGCTCGAGGGGACGAGGTTCAACTGCCAGGCAATCTGTTGGACGGGCACCTGCACCTCGTAGGTGACATACGGAAAGCCGGACGCCTGAACGGTGAGGTTGGTCTGGCTGCTGAACGGCAGGGGGATGATGGGTTGCTGGCGCGAATCAAGACGGAGGATGGTCCCTGGATCGCCGGAAACGCCGATAAAATAGGAGCTGTTGGCGGTGCCGGCCAGGTAGGGGGGCACCACCAGCATTTGACCGGCCTGGGTCAAATCGTGAGCCACCGGGTCCGGGGCGGAGGATTGTTTCACGTACATCTGGTTGGGAGCGCCATTGAGCCAGAGCTGCCAGGCCAGGGTGGTGGAGGGGATGGTAGTTTGGAAGAAGGCCATGCCTTCGGCGCCGATAGGGGCGTTGGTGCTGCTGGACGCGCCGGTCGAGAGCGGGCCGAGCTGATAGACGAACACATCCCCGGTCACCAAGGTCCAGGGGGTGTTCGCCGATGCGTTGACGAGGATATACCAGCTCTGGCCCGCACTGAATTGGGAGGCATCGACGACGAACCCGTTCGAGCCGGCGTTGGCGGAGGCGAAGGCATAGCTGTAAGTGCGGGGCGGCGAGTCTTGGCTCAAATAGACGGCGGCCTGCCCGGCCGGCACGTTCAGCGCCGTGCGCCAAACGCCCACCGCGGGACTTCGGGGCACGATCTTGAACCAGTAGTTGCCGCCATTGGTGTTTGGATTTGGCAATACGGCCGTCCCGCCCGGAGTCTGACCGGGGTCCCACGAGAGCACCGCCATGGCGCTGGTGACGGTAATGGTGGCCGGGGCGGAGTTGCTGGTGGTATCCGTGGCGGTGACGGTAAGTTGGTAGCTTTGACCGGAGTTGAGCGCGGGCAGGGCCACGCCGGACGCCGGAGCCCAGCGGCCGGCCAGAACGGTCGCCGGGAGCGTGGCGGCGGCGTTCTGGAAGTTCGTGCCGTTCCACCAACGCCCCGGCCCGCCGTTAATGTCCAACTCCTGCACCGCAAAGACCACGGAGGCCACCAGGTTGAAATTGTCCCCCACCTCCCCGCCCAGGGCGGCCAAGCCAGACACGGTCTGACCATCGGCCAAGGGGGAGAAAGTGGCCACGGGCGGCAGGGAATCCGCCTGGACGGTGATGTGAGTCGTGGCCGTGTTGGCCGCGGTGTCCGTGACCTGCGCCGTGAGCTGATAGGTTTGGCCGCAGCAGAGCCCCGGCAGCGTCACCGTGGACGCTGGCGTCCAGGCCGTCCCGCTGACCGTCGCGGGCAGCGAAACTTGCGCACCCTGGTAGTTCGTGCCGTTCCACCACTGGCCGAGGGACTGGTCGTAGATCGAGAAATTGACCCGTTGAATCGAGCCCGCGCCAGCATGGGCCGCCCCCGAAAGCCCGGAGAAGGTCACTACCGTCTGGCCATTGGTTGGCCAGGTGAAGGTGACCGTTTGGGCCGCGGCATGGGGGGCGGTCGCGCACGCCGCGGCCAATAACCAGGACCAACCGAGGAATTTTGATTTCATGATGGGCTCAATCTACGCCCCAAGTCCCCCAGCGGCCAACCCGATATTCAACCAATTTAAAGGCGACCCCGTTGCGATCCCGCGGGCTGCTAGGGCGGGCTCAGCACCACCGCGTCCAAGCCGAAGAAATAGCGCGCACCCTGGGACGCCGGATTGGCGCCGACCACCTCGACCCGGAGGCGCAGTCTTCCCTCCGCCGGTTCGAAGGTGCCCAGGTCGATCGGACCACTGGTGACCGGCTTGGCCGAGTANGCGTCGTAGTCCTTCCCGGCCGGCTGGCCGTTGACGGAAAACCGNAGTGTGCCGTAGTCGAAGCTCCGGGTTCCGTAGAGGGTGACCTTGCGCGGCTGGGTGCCAGGGGACGGGAGGGCCAGTTCGATGAAATCACCCACGTGGGTCGCCTGCACAAAAAGCTGCTTTTCACCGCTCCATTGGCCTGCGGACAAGCCGGCGTCCTGGACGCCGAGGCGAAGACCCGGAGATTGGGCCAGGAGGGACATGGTTTCACACTCGAGCGCGTCCTGGATCTGGAATGGCCGGGGCATCTCCCGGAGCGGCCGGGTCGCCTCGTCCGGCTGGGCCACCCGGTTGTGCGTGGCGCCGGGCCGGGCATACCAAAACGTGCCGACGGCGTAATCGACCTGCGTGTCGGCCCAATCCCAGATTTCCAGGTTGTGCCGCAGCCCGGTGCGCCAGGGAATGGCGTCGAGCAGCCGGACCCGGGAGGTGGTGGTGTAGCCGCGCCAATTGTCCTGCGCCTTGGCCTCGCGCTGCGGCATGGCAATGAAGGGTGAGTTGAAAAAACCGGCCATCCCCCACGCGTAACCATAATAATCCTCGGTACCGGTGCCAATATGGGAAGCCACCCGCTCGCCGTCGATAAAAATGCGCTCATCGCCTTCCCCGTACCACGCGGCTACCGGGCTGAACACGGTCAGCGTGTCCCCGACATACAGGCCGCGGCCCTGGGCTTCGAGGTAGTTCCAATCCGAGAAGGGCCGCGTCTTGAGTTCCGCCTGGCCATGCCAGTTGGCGTGGAAATAGAGCGAGCCCTCATCCCAACCCCACGGCGCTGTGGCCGCCGTCAGTTTGAGAGAAACGGCCTTGGTTCCCAGATTCTTCAAGGCGATCCGGGCCGCACGGCGGTAGGGCATGACCCATCGCGCCGTGAGCGTGCCGTCCTGGCTGGCCGCGCGCCACCAATCCCGAACCGGATTCAGCCGGGCGCCGACGCCAAAAAACTCGCCCAGCGGACACCACACGGCGGCTTCCTCATCGAAGGTCGCTTGCAGGATCGTGGAACGCAAAACCTGCGGCGCGTCCTGGGGATCGACTTCCACCTGCAAGGCGCGCAATGCGGCGGGACCACCGGTCAGATCGAGGGCCACCGTGTCACCGGGCGCTAGCGTGGCCGAGGTGGGCTGCCCGGCGACCTTTGGTTCCGAGGCCGTGAGCAGCGCCTCGCTGACGCGCGCGAGCGTGGCTCCGGCCGCCCGGTAGCCAGCCCTCGTAAACGTCTCGACGGACGTCCCCGGCTCGTAACAGCGATAGTTGATCACGTAATAGAATGGCTTCTGATCCAAGGTGATCTTGCAACCCTTGGCGAAGGGGATCGGCAGGTAAAGGTCGCTGCCCACGCCGTGGGCGTCCTTGCGCGGGGTCTTCACCTGGTGGCGCAGGTCGGTTTCGTTCCAGGAAACAAAAGCGTACGGCGGGGGCACGAAATCACAACCGCGAAACAGATCGTTGAACCGGGCGGCCACGGCGGCCGTGGACGCGCCGTCGAGGTAGAAGCGGAGGATCGCGTTATCCAGGTCGGCATTCAGGGGTGTCCAGAAACGCGTGATGGCCCCCGGACCACTGTCTTCCAGGATCACCCATTCCTGCCGGTTCTGGTTGGTCTCGGTGCGCAGGAACTGCCCGTAATCCACGTTCGAGTGCCAGCCTTCCGGATCGGCCGGGTCGCTTTTGCGGCGGTCGTGGCTGCTGGCCTCTTTGCACGAATAGGCCGGCAACGGCCACCGGGCTACCGCCTCCCGATCTATCATCTCCCGGAGCAACGACGGCAGGCTGATCACCGCGCTTCCGCGAGCGCTCGGGGGGGCATCGGCGGCAACCAGGAGGTGGCGGGACAGCATCACCATCGCCGCGATGACGCAGCCGGCAAGGTGGCATTTGAGGCGTTTATTCATCATATCGTGGCCCATCATCGTCGATCACCCCTGGAGCCCCTTGGCCCACGGGCAGACTGGTCACGAGCGTATGGCACCAGCGTTCGCTTTGGCAACGCGTTTTCTGACACCGTGTTAAAACACCTCGCCCGTCCTGGGTGCCTTTTTCCACCGGGCTGAAGCCCGGCGTTAGCGAGAAGTCATTGGGGCCAACTCTTGTCATCCCCGCGGGCCCGTTCCAGGAAATGGAAACGGTCCGTGTCCTCGCGGAAGATGGCCTTGGGTTCGTTCCCGCGCGCCGTGGCGTGAAAGCGCCCGCCATAGCGTCCGTGCCATACGAGGGGGGGCCGTAGGCACCGATACCGGCCTTGAGCGGGACGGCTCAATGCGGTCGGGTGGCGGGCGGCACGTAATCTCGGTGCCAGTAAAGCGACCAGAGCTTCTCCAGTTTCACCAGTTCCGCGTGGCCGTCGGCGAACTCGATGTTGACACCGCCGGGCAGGGGCGAGGCGGTGTTCACGCGGCGCGGCGCCGCCTTCACATTCATGGATCCGTGGCGGGCGATGCAGATGCGGCCCATGGCCGTGTTGTCGCCCTGGTAAAGGTCGGCCGAGGGCGGGTCGGTCGCCTGGGGCCAGGTGTCCACCCACACCGAATCCATGAAGATCGGGGTCTGCGAGGGATGCGTGATGGCGGCCTCGTTTCCGAATTCCTTGGTGGTGTCGGAGACGCCCGAATAGAACCAGCCGTTCAGGGCGTAACTGCCCTGGTAATTGGTGGTGCCATAGACCCATTGCCAGGTCTGGTCCCCCATGCCAAAGCCGTCCAACAGGACGCTGCGCTGCACCCAGGGAGTCTGCTCGGGGGCCACGGCACAAACCCGCACCTTGCTCACGCCCGCGTAGGCGTTGACCAGTTTCTTCATCCACAGGTCGTAGGTCTCGCCGGGTTGCTGATACGGCATGGTCTTGCCGCTGTCGTTCACATACATGAAGTGCGCCATTCCGATCTGTTTGAGGTTGCTGGCGCAGGAGATGGCCTGGGTCTTCACCTTGGCCCGCGCCAGGACCGGCAACAGCATCGCCGCCAGGATGGCAATAATGGCAATCACCACCAGTAGTTCGATCAGGGTAAACCCCCGCCCGCCCCGCTTCGCACCACCCGCGTTCGTCATAAGTCATTCACCAGGTCTATGAGAATTCAAACAGGTGCGCCCATCCCCTCAAAGGACCGGCGGCCATGAGTTCTCGTTGTGGCTGTCAATGTAGCCCGGAACCCCAGCCTGTCTATACCACAATCGGGTTAGGTTCGCGGCCGGTTGGCCCGGTTGGGCTGAGCCGGCGCTCCGGGTATTCGGAGTGAGTTACAGGCCGAGGCGGCGCCGGTCTCGGGTTACCACCAAAAGCCCTTGCTGTTGCCGGTGGCGCGCTCGTCCATGTCAAAGAACCGGCGCCAGGAGACGTGGCCATCTTTGAAGCCGACGTTTCCCCCGTTCGGAATCGTCCCCTTCAGGTGCGGACTGGTATGGGGGACCCTGAACCCGCCATCGACTTGGGTAAAATTGTAACTCACCCCGCGGGCGAAGGCCGCGTGGTTGTCCGCGTTGTTGTCGGAGATGATGGGATCGGCCACCAGGACGCGCTCGGAAACCGGGGGATTCATCGCGACCCCGCCATCGGTGATCTGCTCGGCCAGGATGGTGGTGTTCTGATTGGTCTTGAGCAGTTGGCAATCCTGGCCGGAGAGGGCCATGATGTAGCCGATCACGTGGAAGTCCACCCCGTTGTCCTTGCCGAAGGTCCAGAGGCTGGCCGTGTCGCCGAAATTCAAGACGTCATTGAAGCGCGGGGCCGTGCCCGGGCAATAGAACGTCTTCTTTTGCGTCCCCGTGTTCAGCATGGCCACGGCCGGAGCGTCAGGCAAATCCCAGGCCCAGGCCCCTTCCTGGACCCCGTTGAGGCTCTGCAGCAAGGGCAGCTTTTCCCGGTTGTCCGCCGCATACATGGTCAGGCACACCTCGAACTGGTGCAGGTTGTTCATGCACTGGGTGCGGACCGCCCGTTCCTTGGCCTTCGACAGGGCGGGCAGCAACATCGCCGCCAGGATGGCGATGATGGCGATGACCACCAGCAATTCAATGAGGGTAAAACCGGCGCGGGCGAGGCCCGGGCGGCGCAGGGCTGGCCGCAATGGTAGATTCTTCATGGGAGGGGACCCGGACGAGGCATCTTGGCCCCGGCTCCCGGGGTGGCGGCAAGGCGGGCGCGAAGACGCTGATAGAACATGTGCAAGTTCGGGTTTAATTAGTTAGCTTACGCAATTAAATCAAACCCACCCCCGTCTGTCAACAGCTCGCTTTCAAGAAAATGGGTTCCGGCGCCGATCCGCCTTGGCGGGGATAAACCGCCCAAGGGGTAGGCCCCGCGCGTGTGACTGGGTAACACCCTGCCAACGCAGGGGTACTCTAGGGCCCGGTGCCGTAGATCTCGAGTTCGCGGATCGCCGGACTGCCGCCGTAATAGCCCGTGATGCGGAGTTCGACGACCGAGCACTCTGTGGGCGGGACATCCACCGTCAGCCAATTGTTGCGATACTGCGCGCCCGCGACTTTGCGGACGGGTTGACCGTCGCAGACCACCTCGAAGTCCTTGGGGGCGAATTCGTGCTGTTTCCAGCCCAGGATCCGCAGGAAGAGCACTTTGGATTTCGCTTTGAGCTGGACGCGCAGGATGTAGAGCTTCTGGTTGTCGACCTCGTCCCAATAGGTGTTGGGGTCGCCATCGATGGCGGCCTGCGGCCCCCCCGCTTGGCCGTCGGCCGCCAGGCCGTCGGGGTTGGTGGCGGTGGCGCCACGGCTCAGGTTCTGCGCCTGACCCAAACGGAGCCTGGCTGCTTTCGCCTGGGCCACGAGTTCCGTTTTCTGGCTGCTGGCCTGCAGGGCGTCCAAGGCCTTCCTGGCCTCGGCGCTGTGTTCGTGGCCGATCTGGTCCACGAGGTTGAGGATGGCCAGTGCGCTTTCATCGGCCAGTTCCGGACTGGTGAGCAACGTCGTTGCCGCCTGGAGGGCGCTCACGGAAGGGAGTTCCGCCAGGGCGCCGAGCAAGGCCTTGCGCTCCTGGAGGCCGGCGGCGGGCAGGAGTCGCGTGAGCCATTGGACGCGCTCTTCGATCGGCCGGTCCTTGGCTTGGGGGGCGAGTTTGATGACGCCACGCAAGGCCAGGGTTTTGGCGCGGCCTTCGGGGGCTGCCAGGGCAAACGCGGCCAGGTCGTCCCAGGGGCTGGCATCCGGCCAGTCGGTCAGGATCCGCAGCGCGGCGGCGGCGACCTCGCCATCCGCAGCCTTCAATTCCCCGCGGAGGACCTCCAGCGAGCGGCGTCCGCCGAGGGCGGCGAGGATATTCAGCAAGGAGAGCTTCTTGGGGGACGGCGCCTCCGCCAGGGCGGGCAACACCGGCTCCGGCCCGCCCGACCGGCGGCAGATGTCGGCCAGGGCCGATTCGAGGGCGGGGGCGTCGCTGCCAGGGTGGTCGAGCAAGGGCAGCAGGAGCGCGCTGCTGGCAGCATCTCCCATCGCTCCCAAGCCGGCAATGGCCTCACGGCGCACCTCCGCCTCGGGGCTCGCTACCGCTTTCGTCAGCACCGGCAGGGCGATGGCGCGGTCGCCCCGCACCACCAGCGCATGCAGCAGGGCGGCCCGCGTGGCCGCCGGGAGCGGCGTGGCGGAGTTGGCGGGGGCGACCATGACCGACCCGGCCAGCATCCGGTCAACCTCCGGGTCCGGCAGGCGTGCCAGGCAATCTATCAAGGCCCGCCGTTGCGATGCCTCCGTGCTGGCCAGCCGGGACACCAGGGCCGGGATCGTCGAGGCATTCCCGAGTGCAGGCAACCCGGCCAGGGCTGCGGCTCGAACGTTGGGCTCGGGGCTGTCGAGGGCCTGAACGACCTCGTTGCGTGCCGCACCGCAGGAACGTTCTGCCAATAACCCGATCAGTTGGACTTGCGAATCCGGGGCCAGCTCAGCCAGGTGAGTGGCGGCGATCGGCAGCAAACCAGGCTGGCGGGATTGTCGCAGCGCGTACAGGGCGGCCGCCCGCGCCGCGGGCTCACGGGACTTCAACCCCGCCAACACCTGCGCCTGACCGCCATCTGGAAACCCTGACGTATAGAGAGCGAAGGCTGGGAACCGAATGGCATCGGGTTGATCCGGGCCGCTCAACCTCCCGCAGATCTCGAGCGCGTCCCCGCTCCGGCCGCGGGCGGCCAGGTGTTGGGCACACACCAACTGGGCCTCAGCCAGCCGGGTTTTGAGGGCCGGCGCCAGCTTCGACTCCGAGGCGCGCAACGCTCGGGCCGCCTCTGGGTTGCCGACGGCCCCCAGCGCCCGCAGCGCCGCCGTGACGGTTTCCTCGTCTGTGCCCTCGAGTAATTTGGCGAGGTCGTCCACGGCTTTTTCACTCGGGCGCGCCGCCAGCGAATTGATGATTCCCAGGCGCGCCGACCCGGTGAGCTGACCCAGTGCGGATCGCAGCGCCTCGGTGGATTCGTCGCCGGGAAGCCGCTCCAGGGCCTGGCGGGCATAATAACCCAGGTTCGTATCGGTGAGCAGTGCCGCCAGGGCCGGCACTTGAGCCGCCGAGCCCACCAACGAAAGCTGCGCGCAAAAGAACTGCCGGGCCTCGACCGTTGACTCGGCGGCAAGCCGGGCGGCGAGTTTCTCCGCCACCATCCGCTGGCGCTCGGGCTGGGAAGCGACGGCGGCCACCAGTTTTTCGACGGCGGCCAGGGGTTCCCGAGTTTCGCCATAGTGGTAGCGGGCGGCGGTGTTGAGGGCGGCATCCATTTCCGTTCCCGTGACCCCTCCCGCATCCGGTGGGAGGGTGACCTTCCCGGTCGCCGCCCATTCCGTGCCCCGCAGGAGCAACGTCCGGAATCCGGCGAAGGACATGGCCCGGGCGTCGTGGCCGAGGACCAGGTCAAAGCCGCGCCCCCGGCCAAACTGAGTCACCAGGGCCACCGGTTCGTCGGCGCCGCTCCCGCCTTTGTCCTGGGCGGAAAACGCCGTCGCCAGCACCTGTTTCTCCGCCGGGGTCGCCATGCGATGCCAGAGTTCGTCGGTCGTCTGGAATGGGGCCACGCCGCGCGTGATCGGGTGTTCGGGGTCCGCCATCTTGACCGCGAAGGAATGGATGGGACCATGGCCGGTGTTCGTGCCCCACCAGCCGCCGGCCACCGCTTGGTAATCCGTCCAGTCATTGAACGAGCTGGCGCCGGCATGGACGACCACCAAGCCGCCGCCGCGGCGGATGAAACTCAAGAACGCGTCGCGCGTCGCCGCCGGCCATTCCTTCACCGCCACCTTATCACCGAACGAGTTCCAATTGCTGAGCAGGGCGTCAAATCGGGAGAAGGTAGCCGCATCGCAGGTCTCCGGGTGTTCAGTGACCTCGACCGTGAATCGATCGCTGGCGGCCAGGATGCCCTGGAGCGCCGCGGTCGTCTGGTGCCAATCGTGGTTGTTCTGCCCGGAGAGAATCAGCACGCGAACGGTAGGCGCTGCCGCCGTGGCGCTCCAGGCACAAATCCAGGACGCCAGCAGCAGTAACGCTCGTGGGGAGTGGGGGAAGAAGCGAATCATGTTCATTTGGCCTGGCTTTCACCTAGGCGGTTACTCCTCGCTGAGCTTGGGCTTTTGGCGCTGCTGAGCGAAGAAGGATTGGAGGAGGCCGCGGCATTCAGGCTCCCGGATGCCGGCGGTGATCTCGCAACGGTGATTGAGGGTGGGGAATTGCAGGATATTCAAGGCGCTGCCGGCCGCGCCGGCTTTGGGGTCGGCGGCGCCGAACACCACCCGGCCCAGGCGCGCGTGCACCAGCGCCCCGGCGCACATGGGGCACGGTTCTTTGGTCACGTAAATCGTGCAGTCGTTGAGCCGCCAATCCCCAACCGCGTTCTCGGCCTGAGTGACGGCGAGCATCTCGGCGTGAGCGGTGGCGTCCTTGAGGGTCTCGACCTGGTTGAAGGCGCGGGCGATGACGCGCCCCTCGCGCACCACGACCGCGCCGATGGGCACTTCTTCAGCCTGGAACGCCCGGGCCGCCTGCCGGAGGGCCTCGCCCATGAAGAAATGGTCGCTCTCCAGGTCAATGATCGGCGCGTCGGGCATGGTGGGTATAGGCCTCTTCAAGGGTCCAGTCGTCGTTCCCGTCCGCGTGGCAATGGCAATGGGCTGCGAAGAAGCCGCCGCGATATTGCCAGAACCACGGCCAGATCCGCTCGCGATCGGTGCGCGGCAGATGCGGCAGGGTCGCCAGGCAGTCGCGGTGGAAGAACTGGAAGCGGCCTTCCGGGTGCGGCGGCGGCAGCGCAGGGATGCGCGGCAGGATTTCGAAGAGGAACATCAGCCAATGGGTCTGGCCCTGGTAGCCGTGTTCGCTGACGAGGCCGGTGAGGTGCAAATCGGAAGGCGTGAGGTTAAGCCCCAGTTCCTCGAAGGCCTCGCGGCAGGCGCAGACGTAGGGCGACTCGCCCTCGTGGGTGTGGAGTTTGCCGCCGCTCGGGCTCCAGAGGCCGCGATTGGGCTCTTGCGTGCGCTCGATCAGCAGGACCTCATCCCGCTCATTGAAGCCGTAGAGCAGGGTTGCCACTTTGTAGGGTAGGGCAGTCAAGGCTTGCCGACGCAGTAGAGGTGGCTGGCCGTGCGGATGAACAACTGTCCGTGTGCGGCCGCGATCGATGCCCGCACGGGGCCCTCACCCATAGGGATGGTGGCGAGGACCTTGAAGGCCGCCCCGGCGTCCACCACCACCACGGTGCCGTTTTCGCTGACGCAATAGATCCTCCCGTCCGCCCCGGTGGGAGAGGCGCGGAAGATCTCCCGCACGCCGAGGTTGCCTTGCCACCGCTTTTCACCCGTCTGGGGATCCAGGCAGGTCAGCGTCTGGCGGTCGCCATCCAGCACGAAGAGCTTGTCCAGATAGACCAGTGGAGTGACACAGTCCGACGTAAACTCACTGGACTGCCAGGCGATGTGCGTCTCCGTGACCAGGCCTTTGCCCCCGTCCTTGACGGCCAGGAGGGGGTCCCGCTTGGGGCCGCAGACAAAGATCAACCCGTGGGCGATTACCGGGGAGGGCACGATGCGCCAGGAGCGCTCATTACGAACGTTGAGTCCACCGCAGCGCCAAAGCTCCTCGCCGGTCCCGATCGCGTGGGCGGTGAGATAATTGCCGCCCACCACCAGGATCTCCGGCCCGCCGGCGCTCTCGCTGGGGATGGGGGTCGAGTAGGCCTCCTGGGACTCCGCCTGCGCGTCGGTAGAGCGGATATGTGACCAGAGGTTGGTGCCGGTGGCCGGGTCCAGGCAGAGGAGGAAGGACTCCTGCGCGAGCTTGCCCTCCGGGGCGGGTGCCGAGTCGTCACGTCGCGGACGGCTGCGGATGACCTCGACGAAGAGCTTCCCCTGGTAGAGCAGGGGGCTGGAGCCGTAAATCCACTGTATGTTGAAGCGACCGTAATCCTTCGCGAGTTGGCGGTGCCAGAGTTCCTGACCCGAAAAATCGAAGGCTGCCAGGTCACCGGTGGCGAAGAAGATGAACACGGACTGGCCATCGGTCACGGGCGACGGCGAGGCCATGTTATTGCGCCCCTGCTCGCGGTCGCCGGCCGCCACGGTCTTTTGCCAGCGCGTTTGGCCGGTCTTCCGGTCCAGACCGACCAGCAGCAGGTTCCTCTGCGGATCGGGACTGGACACAAACACGGAGTCTCCCCAAACGGCCGGGGTTGCGCCGCTGTACCCGGGGAGAGGAGCGGTCCAAGCGACGTTGTTCGTCTTGCTCCATTCGACGGGGAGGCCGGTTTCGGGGGTAGAACCGTTGAACCTGGGCCCGCGCCATTGGGGCCAGTTCTCGGCCCGGGCGGCCAGCGCCAGCGCCAGCCCGGCCAACCATGCATATCGTTTCATAGCAGCAGAAGGAAACGGTACGCGGCCAAGGTGGTCAAGCTATCTCCGGAGCGCGGAAGCCCTCATCCGCGCGCTCCGGGGGCCATCAACGCGCTGATAAAGTCATCCGATTTCAACAAAAAAAATGGACCACGGCGCGAATCCCCAAACGCACCGTGGTCCACTCACCCAATCACCAAACAAAGTCTCGTTAACTCACGGCCTCCCCTCGTGTGCGGGCATACAGCCGCTTCAAGGCTTGCATCAAATCGAGCGACCCGCTCGAAATTCGAGCTGTGGATTTCTTGCCCTGCAACCCCAAATCGAACTCCTTGCGGAAGGCCATGTTCGGAAATAAGGCCGGTGAACCCGGATTCCGATGCGCCTCGAAAATCAGTTTCACGATTTCCGCCAGCTCATAGCTCTTGAGCAGAAAACCGCTCGCTCCCGCCCGAAAGGCCTCCGCCTCGTAATGACCGTTGCTGAACATGGTCATCATCAGCACCTTCACCGTAGGCGCCAGCTTCCTGATGGGCTGAATCGCCGACAACCCGCTTTGGCCCGCCAGATTAATGTCCAGCAACAGAATGTCCGGCGGCCGCTCTTCGGCCAGCGTGGCCAGCACGGCCTCGGCCGAGGGAAACTGGCGGGTGCATCGGAGGCCCGGCTGCCGGGTCAATAACTGGGCCAGAAGCTCACTCAGGGCCGGGTTGTCATCGACAACCCATACGCGGAGCACGCGCCGCTCGGAACCGTTCACAGAGGCGAGGGCCGGGGCGCTGGCGCCCTTCGCCTTACTCGGAACCACGTTGTCAGTTATATTCACACCGCCTCTCTAAGCAACTGCCATGCCAAGTTGGATCGGAAACGTAATGGGCGCCGAAAATCCCAGGAAATCCAGGAAAACACCGCTGCGCGGCCCGCTTTACCGGCCGCCAGATCCAAAAATGGCCACTTCTGCGCAATCCTGTCTGTCCCTTTTTCCGCAGTGTGAGCACAAAATGGGTGCCACCAGGCCGGATCGAGGTGTGACAACAGAAGTGTGCCAAGCTGCGAGGTGTAGGGTCATAATGTCACATATGGCACACCGGGGTAGTGGTGGAAGAGAGTGGTACGTAACTTTTAAGTATATGTTCCGCAATAACTTATATAGTGTTTGTAAGGCGGCCGCGAGAATGGCATCACCCTTGCTCTAAGGGGCTTGGATTGATATATCCAGGATAACATCCAGGAATAATTTATGGCAAAAGTACTTGGCATTGATTTGGGTACCACCAACTCGTGCATGGCGGTGATGGAAGGCGGCGAGCCGGCCGTGTTGGAAAACTCGGAAGGCCGGCGCGTGACGCCGTCGGTGGTGGCGTTCACCAAGAGCGGTGAGCGGTTGGTCGGCGACTCGGCCAAGCGCCAGGCGGTCACCAACTCAAGAAACACCGTTTACTCCATTAAACGCTTCATGGGGCGCAAGTTCTCCGAGGTGGAAGAAGAGCGCAAGCGCGTGCCCTACAAGGTAGTGGCCGGCCCCAATGGCGACGCCTGTGTGGAAGTCGAAGTGGATGGCAAGCCCAAGTTGTTCAGCCCGCCGGAAGTTTCGGCGATGATCCTGGCCAAGCTCAAAAGCGATGCGGAGATGCGTTTGGGCGAGAAGATCACCCAGGCGGTCATCACCGTGCCCGCCTATTTCAACGATTCCCAGCGCCAAGCCACCAAGGACGCCGGCCGCATTGCCGGTCTGGAGGTGCTGCGCATTATCAACGAGCCCACCGCCGCCTCGCTGGCCTACGGGCTCGATAAGAAAAAGGACGAAAAGATCGCGGTGTATGACCTGGGCGGCGGCACGTTCGATATCTCGGTGCTCGAGATCGGCGATGGCGTCTTCGAGGTCAAGGCCACCAACGGCGATACCCACCTGGGCGGCGATGATTGGGACGGCCGCATCATGGACTCCATCTTGGATGAATTTAAGCGGGAAAACGGCATGGACCTGCGCAAGCAGCCGGATTCCTTGCAGCGCATTAAGGAAGAGGCCGAGAAAGCCAAGATCGCCCTCTCCAGCGCGCAGGTCTACGAGATCAACCTCCCGTTCATCACTGCCGATGCCAACGGCCCTAAGCACATCAGCATGAAGCTGACGCGGGCCAGGATGGAGCAACTCTGCGACGATCTGTTCGAGCGGACCATCGGCCCGACGAGGAACTGTCTGCGGGATGGAGGCATCGCCCCGGAAAAGATCGACGAACTCGTGCTCGTCGGAGGGATGACGCGCATGCCCAAGGTGGTCGAGACCGCGCACGGCCTGGTCAACAAGCCGCCCCACCAGGGAGTAAATCCCGACGAAGTCGTGGCGGTCGGCGCGGCTATCCAGGCGGGCGTGCTTAAGGGCGAGGTCAAGGATGTNCTCCTGCTCGANGTGACGCCGCTGTCGCTCGGCATCGAGACGCTCGGCGGGGTNTTCACCAANCTCATCGACCGCAACACCACCATCCCGACCCGCAAGTCGGAAATATTTTCCACCGCCTCGGACAATCAACCGGGGGTCGAGATTCACGTNCTCCAGGGCGAACGCCAGTTGTCGCGGGACAACAAGACCATNGGCAAGTTCAAGCTGGACGACATCCCGCCGGCGCCGCGGGGCGTGCCGCAGATCGAGGTGACCTTCGACATCGATGTGAACGGNATCCTCCATGTGAGCGCCAAGGACCTGGGCACCGGCAAGGAGCAGAAGATTACCATCACTGCCAGCAGCGGTCTCAACAAGTCGGAAATCGAGAACATGCGCAAGGACGCCGAGGCTCACGCCGAGGAAGACCGCAAGCGGCGCGAGGAAATCGAGACCCGCAACGAGGCCGACAACGCGGTGTATCGTTCGGAAAAGTTTCTCAAAGAGAACGGGGACAAGATCTCCGGCGCCGATAAGAGCAAGATGGAGGCCATCCTGGCCGAAGTCAAAGAGGCGATCAAAGGCGGCGACGCTGCGGCCATCCGCACCGCCAACGAAAAGCTCAATGAGACCTGGCAGGCCGTCTCCTCGGAGTTGTATAAGGCCGCCGGTGAAAAGGCCCGGGCGGGCCAGCCGCAGGGTGGTCAACCGGGTGCCGGACCCGCCGGCGGCGGCGAGCCCCACGAGGGCGCCAAAAAGGACGAAGGTCCCATCATCGACGCCGAGGTCGTCGATGATAAGAAGTAGCAGTAACGGATTTCCCGCGGCGAGTGCGGCGGGATTTTGATTCAAGTCAGCACAACGAACAAAACAAACCAAACAGATAAATATGGCATTAAATATTAAACCCCTCGGGGATCGCGTCCTGGTGGAAGCGGTCGAAGAGAAGGAAGTCAAAAAGGGCGGTATCATCATCCCCGACACCGCCAAGGAAAAGCCGATGGAGAGCATCGTCGTGGCGCTCGGTACCGGCAAAACCGATGACAACGGCAAGAAGGTTCCCTTTGAAGTCAAAAAGGGCGACCGCATTCTCGTCAGCAAATACGGCGGCACCGAAATCAAACTCGACGGCAAGGAATACAAGATCCTCAACTCGGACGACATCCTCGCCGTGCTCGAATAACACTCACCCCCTCACTCATCAACGATTAACTTTCAATATTAATTATGGCAGCTAAACAATTGATTTTCGACGAGCACGCTCGTCAAACCCTGCTCCGGGGTGTTTCCAAACTCGCCCGAGCCGTATCCGCCACCCTCGGCCCCAAAGGCCGGAACGTGGTCCTCGACAAGAAGTTCGGCTCTCCCACCGTCACCAAAGACGGCGTGACTGTGGCCAAGGAAATCGAACTGGAAGACCCCTATGAAAACATGGGCGCCCAGATGGTGCGCGAAGTCGCCAGCAAGACCAGCGACGCCGCCGGCGACGGCACCACGACCGCGACGGTCCTGGCCGAAGCCATCTTCCGCGAAGGCCTCAAGTACGTGACCGCCGGCGCCAACCCCATCGGCATTCAGCGCGGCATCGGCAAGGCCGTGGCCGCCGCCGTCGAACACCTCGACAAGATCGCCAAGAAGGTCAAAGACAAAGAAGAGATCAAGCAGGTCGCCACGGTCTCGGCCAACTGGGACACCACCATCGGTGAGATCATCGCCGACGCCATGGACAAGGTCGGCAAGGACGGCACCATCACCGTCGAGGAAGCCAAGTCCATCGAAACCACCCTCGAAGTGGTCGAAGGCATGCAGTTCGACAAGGGCTATCTCTCGCCCTATTTCGTCAGCAATGCCGAGACCATGGAAGCCCGCCTCGAGGACGCCTACATTCTCAATTTCGAGAAAAAGATCAGCAGCCTCAAGGACCTCCTCCCGATCCTCGAGAAGATCGCCAAAGTCGGCAAGCCCCTGCTCATCATCGCTGAGGATGTCGAAGGCGAAGCCCTCGCCACCCTGGTGGTGAACAAGCTGCGCGGCACCATCAACGTGGTGGCCGTCAAGGCCCCTGGCTTCGGCGACCGCCGCAAGGCCATGTGCGAAGATATTGCCATCCTCACCGGCGGCAAGTTCATCAGCGAAGACCTCGGCATCAAGCTCGAGAGCCTGAACCTCGATGACCTCGGCCGCGCCAAGAGCGTGGTCGTGGACAAGGAAAACACCACCATCGTCGAAGGCGGCGGCAAGAGCTCCGAGATCCAGGGTCGCGTCAACCAGATTCGCCGGCAGATCGAGGAGACCACCTCGGACTACGATCGCGAAAAGCTGCAGGAACGCCTGGCCAAGCTGGCCGGTGGCGTGGCCGTCATCAATGTCGGCGCCGCTACCGAAACCGAGATGAAGGAGAAGAAGGCCCGCGTCGAGGACGCTCTGCATGCGACCCGCGCGGCTGTCGAAGAAGGCATCGTGCCTGGCGGCGGCGTGGCCCTCATCCGTTGCTTGGGCGCCATTGACACCGTCAAGCCCGACAACGACGACGAACGGATCGGCGTGGACATCATCAAGCGCGCCATCGAGTTCCCCACCCGCGCCCTGGCCGACAACGCCGGCGTCGAAGGCTCCGTGGTCATCCAGGAGATCAAGAAACGCAAGGGCAACGAAGGCTACAACGTTGGCACCAACGTCTATGAAGACCTCGTCAAAGCCGGTGTCGTAGACCCCAAGAAGGTCACCCGCACCGCCTTGCAGAACGCGGCCTCCATCGCCGGTCTGCTCCTCACCACCGAATGCCTCGTCACCGAAATCCCCGAAAAGGACAAGAAAGCTCCGGCTCCGGGCGGACACGGCGAAATGGGCGGCGGCGGAATGGACTACTAAGTTCCTCGATCGCGGACCCTGGGTCCGCTCCCAGCCTCTCGCGGCTCCAGGCCGGCGCGCATTAACCTGCGCCCAGCCGCTCCCGAGAGACAATGACCCTCCCGCGAGGCCGGCGCAAGCCGGCCTCGCTGGTTGAAGCGGAAGAAGGCCGAGAAAGGCTCGAACCCCCTCGACGACCTGAGGCGGCAGATGGGATTGTGACCACCGACGCGCGGTCCCAGGAGGCTCCGATCAAGCTCGGCATGAACGAAAGAAGCTGAGCCCCCGCCGACTCGCGACATGGACCGCGACAGCGGAACTGACAGCGCCAACGGCGGTTGTTGCGTGAGGCGTCGCGGCCATCATCAGAAGCACGCTTGAACCACTCCACCATCCACCCGGAGGGCGGCACCATTGGTCGCGGCGGACAGGGGGCTGCACACGTAAGTCACCAGATTGGCCACCTCTTCAGTCGTCGCGAACCGCTTCAGGAGTGAAGACGGGCGCATGGCCTTGAAAAACTCCGCCTCAAAGTCTGCAAAAGGTTTGCCGCCGCTAAGCTGGCGCACAAATTCTTCCACACCCGCGGAATGGGTTGGACCGGGCAATACTGCGTTCACCGTAACGGCGGTGCCGGCACATGACTCGGCAAGGCCGCGCGAAACAGCAAGCTGCGCGGTCTTCGTCATGCCGTAATGGATCATCCCAGCAGGGGTGTTGATTGCGCTCTCGCTGCTGATGAAAACGATGCGCCCCCAGTTCTGCTGCTTCATGCCCGGCAGATACGCACGGCTCAGACGCACGCCGCTGAGCACGTTGACCTCGAAGAACCGTCGCCACTCGTCATCGGAAATATCCTCAAACTGCTTCGGCTCGAAGATGCCAAGGCTGTTCACGAGAATGTCCACGACCGGGAACCGTTGGAGCAGCGTCGCCGTCGCCCCCGCCGTGGAGAGATCTCCCGCGAAGCCTTCAATCTTGGCATCCGGCACAGCCTGCCTGATTTGAGCCTTCGCCTCGGCGACCCCTTTCTCCGAACGACCGTTCACGATGACTCGTGCGCTTTCGCGGGCGAGTCCGGTGGCAATGGCAAATCCAATGCCTTTGGTGGAGCCCGAAACGAGGGCTGTCTTATCAGTTAGTTTTAGGTTCATAAGTTAATGGCAGCGTGGCGAGCGACGCCTAACGATCAGCTCACCGGTGGCGGCCCGCCACTGGCTGGTGAATTGCCAAAGCGCATAGTCGGGTCACCATTCGGTGAAGCGCTCGGTTCGCCATCTTTGATTTTCGGGTCGTAGAACTCGATAGCCCAGACCGCTGCGGCTGCGTGATGCCCCCAATGAAAGAAGTAGGAATCTCGCCAGTATCGGACTGCGGTCTCGGCTTCGCCCCGCTCCATTAATTGCAGCCCATGGCGGAGCTCGGCATAAATGTGGGCGAGGTCCTCGTGAATGTTGTACGTGAACTGCCCCTGGGGATGAAACTCGGGCCAAAAAAACGGCGGATAGCATTGGAAGGGGAGGTCGGCAAAGCGCTTGGTCTCCGACCAGGGGACATCTTGCGGAAGGCCCGGCGGCTTTCGATCTGGCCGGCGGTGAGCGCTAGTGTCGAGGCCGGGCACACCCTCGAGCAGTCGCAGCAAAAGGCGCCGCAACTTCGAGACGTCGTGGACCGAAGCCTCTGCCCATCGGCAGTATTCCCTGACCCAGCTTGTGAACACTTCGGGGCTCATGCGGCTATGGCGAACGGCCCGCCTCAGGGGTGCCGCGCCGGTGATGTCTAACTGGCGGCCGAGACGTTCTCGCCGCATCCTCTGCAGGCCGATGGTTAAGCATCACGGAAGTGTAAATGCACGTTGTTAAAACTTTCAAGCTCCCCAGCGTAAGTCTGCCTCAAAAACTCCTCAGCGCTGGTGTTCAGCTCGCGGACGCAGGACCAAATCTCGTCGCCCTCGCGCAACTCATCGTCGTGGAGGTGACACGCCACAAGGTGCCCGATCAACTTGCCGCCCTGCAAATCCGCCGCGTAACGCCTCGCCTCGGCTTCCCCCTTGGCCAGAGCCGCTTCGAAACTTTCGGCACGGAACAACACTGCGCGCTCTTCAAACCAACGTCGCGGCTTGCCGTCCTCGGTGGTGTCCCTCCGGAAGATACAGCGAACTGAATACCGGGCGGCAGATGGCATGGCGCGTAGTGGTGCTCAACGACCGGCCCCACTGGCGCGACGCGAGTGGGCTCCCGAATGCAAACAGGATGCGCCCGCCGCGTCCAGTGAAGGCCGATAGTTATGCATAACGGGAAGGTGAGCGACAGCGGCCCGGCGTGAAAGCCTTGGACCGTTGGCGGGCTCGCCGTACGCTGCACCGAATCTTGTGGCGCTTGGTCATTTGTTGGGTCGGCCGGGCGCGGATCGGAAGGCGCCCACCAGAAACCCGAGAAGCCCAGTCGAAAACCCAGCCAACCCGATGTCGCTGAGATTGGAGGAGGTGAACGGGTTTGCTGCCCTTATCCGGCAAAATAGCACGACGAAGAGTCCCGTACAAATCGCCGCAACTGCTACGCCCTCAAGGAAACCGCGTTTGAGATTAACGTTCATACCGCCTCCAGGCCGATCGTTAGCCGTTTTGGTGCTCATCTGCCTTGGGTCTGGCGAAATAATTCCGGGTGGACTTCCAAATCAGCACGACCGAGATCGCGAGCATGGAAGCGCCGGATGCCATGTATCCAATCCCCATGTCTCGGCCCATCACAGCGATCATAAGGCCGACCAGCCCCATCGTGCCGAAAATCAACCAGACCCCCAGCACCACAATAAGAGTGCGAGGTCGCTCTGCCGCCTGCCGGTAAACGGCGCCCTCTGCTAACACAGATTCGAAGGGACCGGTGGAAGCGTATGAGCTTAGCGGCGCGCCGCACTTGATGCAGAAATGGGCTGAAGGCTCATTGGGAGCCATGCAGCTTACGCACAACTGCTTCTCCCCCCCCCTCGGCGGCGGGCTGGGAACGATTTTCGGGTTCCGGTGACATGACGGGTGGTAATGGCTAACCATTGATTAAACGAACCGCTGGTTCGGTGTTGCAGTTTGGATGATCTCCCGAGCCGATTTCGAGGAAGTGCTTGAATGCCGGGCACTTGAGCATCGGACGCCTCAATTCCTGTCCGTTGTTCCGTCGCCGGAATCCCGCACCGCAGCTTAGCTGTGAGTGCCTCATAATCAGCCTCAACTGCGAGGAGTATAGTTTGGCTGGTTCGGTGATCCAAGCGAAAACGCATCATCCCACCTTCTTTTTCTGGTGACCTGGACTGCCATTGTCCAATGGCCCCAGGTAATGGGACAAGAGCGGAATTGGGTTTTCCTCCCCCTCTATAGCCGACGGGATCAGGGTTTGCGATGCAGGGATGAACGAGTTTCGGTTACCGCTTGTCGGACCTTCACTGCGCTGAGCCGGATGAAGGTCGCGGCTAATCTGGAGCCGACACCGTGGGGCGGGCAGGGGGGAGTTGCTCGGGGGGCACTACATGGCAGCGCTGGGCCCATCCGTCATACCAGCCGGACATCTCTTTGACCCTTTCCGGATAGACCGCCGCCAGGTTCTTGAGTTCCGTTCGGTCGGCTTCGACGTCATACAGATCCCAGTCGTGTCTGTGGAGGGCCACCAGCTTCCATTGGCCCAGCCGAACCGCGCGGTTGCCTTCGTGCTCCCAGAAAAGGGGGGCGAGACGCGGCTGTGCGTTGCCCTCCAAAACCGGGAGCAGGCTCCGGCCTTCCAGGGGCAGGAGGGCATGGCCTTCATAAGCCCCCGGATGCTGGGCGCCGGCCACTTCCAGAAACGTGGGCAGGAGATCGGTGACGTGACCGATGTGGCGTGACAGGCTGCCGGGGTGGTGGAGCCGCGCCGGCCACGAGGCAATCAAGGGCGAGGCGATCCCCCCTTCGTGTGTGAAATGCTTGTAGAGCAGAAAGGGGGTGTCGCTCACGTTAGCCCACGGCACGCCGTAGCTCTGCCACACCTCCTCGGGCCCCGCGAATACCGCATGATCCCGGTTGCCGGCTTTAATCGGGCGGCCCGCGCGGGTGCGGCTCGGGATGTCATACCACTGCGGTTCGATGATCTCCGCGCAAGCGCCGTTGTCCGAAAAGAAGATCACCAGGGTGTTTTGCTCGATCCCCTTTTCCTTCAGCCGGTCCAGAATGCGCCCGATGCCGCGGTCCAGGCGCTCCACCATGGCCGCGTAGGTCGCCATCCGGTTGGCTTCCCAGGCCTTGTCCCGCACCTGGTTCCAGTCCGGCACGCGCGGATCGCGGGGTGAGAGCGGCCAACTCGGGTCGACCATGCCCAGGGCGATTTGACGGTGATAGCGGTTGGTACGGATCACGTCCCAGCCCGCCAGGTAGCGCTGGCGGTACCGGGCGATGTCCGCTTCGGGTGCCTGCAACGGCCAGTGCGGCGCGGTGTAGGCCACATACAGGAAAAAAGGTCTATCCTCCCCGGCATGCCGGTCGATGTCGGCCAGGGCATGGTCGGTGATCACGTCGGTGTAGTAGAAGTCCTTCGTTTCCGGCCGGGTGGGGCGGTTGCCATCCACCAAAGAAAACGGGTCATAGTAGCTGCAGACGCCGTGAATGGTGCCGAAATACTCCTCGAATCCGCGCTGGAGGGGCCAGCCGGCCTTGCTTTCCCAAAACGGCTCCGCCGACTCGTAATCGAGCTGTTTCTTGCCGGTGAAGTGGATGTGATTCAAATGCCATTTGCCGACCATCGAGGTGTGGTAGCCCGCCGGCCGCAGTTCTTCGGCCATCGTGAGGCAGTCCCGGTTGAGTTCGCCGCGATAGCCGGGAACGCCGCGATCTTCCATCATATTCCCCATCCCCGCTTGCTGAGGATACAGCCCGGTGAGCAACGCGGCCCGGGTGGGACAGCAACGCGGGGTGGTGTAGAATTGCGTGAGGCGCACCCCCTGCGAGGCCAGCCGGTCCAGGCTGGGCGTGGCTATCTCCGAGCCGAAACAGCCAAGGTCCGAGTACCCCAGGTCATCGGCTAACAGCAGCACGATATTCGGTCGGGGCGCCTTGGTTTCGGCGGCCTCGCCGCCGCAGGCTATTCCCGTGACCGCCACCAACGTGAGCGCTCGCAGCCACACGCTCAGCGGCACCAGCAACGACTCTTTTCTCATATTCGATTGCTCCCGAGACTAAGGTGCTGGCCCGGCCTTGGCAATCCGGCGCAACAATCTGCACCAAGGCGTCCAACCGCTACACGTCCGCGACGGGTTCTAGAGATCTACCCGGTGCCGCCACAGCGGGTCTGCGCCAGGTCGAAGACCAAGCCGGTTCCAGGCCATGGAAGTTGCGGCAACGCCCTTTTGCGCGGACGCCCGATCACGGTTATAATCGGGGGTGTCCGCCAACGCAAAAGACCGGTCGTCCGCCCTACCTACTGGCCCCCAGTGGGTTCAGCCGGCGGGAGCGCCTGTAGTTCCCGACCATTTGCTGCTCCGCCGGATCGGTGCGGGGAGCTATGGTGAGGTCTGGTTGGCCCGGAATGTGGTGGGCACGCTCCGGGCGGTGAAGGTGGTCTGGCGGCGCACGTTCGAGAGTGACCGCCCTTTTGAACGGGAGTTCGCCGGTATTCAGAAGTTTGAGCCGATTTCGCGCTCGAACGAAGGGTTGGTGGACATCTTGCAAATTGGGCGGGAGGAGGGGGCGGGATATTTCTACTACGTGATGGAATTGGCCGACGATGCGGGGCTGCCCGGGGAAGGGAATGCGAGCGTCAGCGGGGGTGGGGCACCCCGCGGTTTAGGGCACCCCAACACCTATGAGCCACTGACGCTCCGGGCGGAGATCAAGCGCCGAGGCCGGCTCCCGATCGAGGAGTGTCTGCGACATTTTCTCACGCTGGCGTCGGGGTTGGCCGCGCTGCACGAAAAAGGGCTGATTCACCGGGACATTAAGCCCAGCAACATCATTTTGGTACGCGGGGTTGCCAAGTTGGCCGACATCGGCCTGGTCACCGAGGCGGGGGAGTCGCTGAGCTTCGTCGGGACCGAAGGGTTTATCGCCCCGGAAGGGCCGCGCAGTCGGCAGGCGGATATCTATTCGTTGGGGAAAGTGCTCTACGAAGCCGTAACGGGCAACGACCGGTTGCAGTTTCCTTCCTTGCCGCCCAGCGTGGTCACCGGGCGGGTCGAGGAGGACCTTCTCGAAGTGAACGCGGTGCTGCTGCGGGCTTGCGCGAGCGACCCCAGGGAACGTTATGCCTCGGTAGAAGAAGTGCGGGCGGACCTGTCCCTGCTCCTGAGCGGCCGTTCGGTAAAGCGGTTGCGCCTCTTGGACAAGCGGCTGCGATGGGCTCGCCAAGCCGGGGCGGTCACCGGAGTCATTGCGCTGTTGGCGGTGGCGGGCGGACTGACCGCGGGGTACCGCGCCAAAGTGGCCAGGGAGAACTCGGCACGCCTCGAACGCGCGCTCGAACGCGCGCATCGTGCGGAGGCGATGGCGGAAGATCGGCTTTACCAGTCCCTGGCCGCCACCGCCGTCGCCGAACTTCGTGGCGGCACGGCGGACGCGCGCTTTGCCAGCCTCGCCGCCATCGCCAGCGCTGCCGGCATCCACCCCGGTTCTCCCGAGTTGAGGGACGCCGCCATCAGCGCCCTGGCCTTGCCCGGCCTACGTGAGTTGCGCCGCTGGCCGCTGGCCCCGGGCTTCACCGTCCAATGCTTTAGCGGCGATCTCCAACAGATCCTGTTGGCCGATACCCAGGGCGTCATCCACGTCCGCCGCGCCAGCGATGGGGAGGAGTTGTTTACCTTCGGCGAGCCGGGCGACGAGGTGACTAATCTGGGTGCCCTGAGCGCTGACGGGCGTTGGATCAGTTTGATTCGGCAAAATGCCAAAACCGAGCGCTGGGATTTGGCGCAACGGCGACGGGTCAGCCGGGTACCCGTGGCGCTGGACGGCGCCATTTCCGCCAACGGCCGCTGGTTGGTCGAGCTCGGCGCCGAGGGAAAGGTCTTCTGGCGTGATTTGGCGGTTGATTCGGCGCGGGAGCTGAAACTCAAGCGGGACTATGACCTGCTGAGTGGTGGCCCCGGAACTGACTTTGTGCTGGCCTCGCGGGCCCACACGAATGTCTGCCTGGTCGACTTCGCCACGGGCCAACCCCGCTTCGAGTTCGCCTTGCCCAACCTGGAACCGGCCTATTCGCTGCAACTCAGCCCGGACGGTGGCACCTTGCTCGTCAACCTGGCCAGCGGCCGGGTCCTGGTTTACAACTTGCGGGCCTCCGAAACCCCTCGGGCTATCCTCGAGCCCCATACCGGCGCGGTTCGCTACGGCCGCTTTCATCCGGACGGGGATTGGTGCCTGACCAGCAGTTGGGACAATACCACCCGTTTGATAGGCGTCACCGAGGGCCGGGTCATTTCCCTGTGGCGACGGGGTTCCCAGCAGCCGGCCTTCAGCCGCGACGGCAGCCGGGTGGGCTGGCGGGACGCGGACAATGGCGAACTGTGCCTGTTCGAGGCGGCGGGACGTGCGGCGTGCCGCATCCTGGGCGAACCACCGTCTCCACAAGGAGGCTCCGCCGGCCCCTGGAACAGTGTTTTTTTGAGTGATGGCCGGCTCCTGGCGACCGCCAGCTACGACGGCGTGGGTCTGTACGAAACCCACCGGGGCCAGGAGGTGGCCCGCCTGCTCAGCACCAATTGTTTCGCGGTCACCTTTGCCGGCACCAACCAACTCTACGCCGCCGGACCCAATGGCCTGGTCCGTTGGTCTTTGGCTTGGAACGGCCCCGCCGAAGCCACGCTGGCCGAGCCCCAAACCCTGACCACGAACTTCCTCTGGCACGTTTGCTCCAGCGATGACGGGAGGGTGGTCGCCACCACCGGTTTGCGCGAATTCACGCTTCTTTTCGCGGACGGCCGAACGCTCCGGGTGCCGCATCAGTCGGGCATTCGGGGCGCCTTTCTCAGCCACGATGGCCGGCGGCTGGCGGCCGTGCACCCGGCAGCGGATCTCCGCGTATGGAACACGGAGGATGGCACACTGTTGGGGCGATTCCCGGGCCAGGTTAATGCCGGGGGCGGCGCATTTGATCCCTCCGGCCAGCGGGTGGTCTTGAACGATATCGATTCTATCGTGGTGTGGGACCTGGAAAGCCGGCGGGAATGCTGGCGGCTCCCGGTGGCCGGTAACGCTAGCGCCGCCGCCTGGTCACCCAACGGGCGCTTGGTGGCGGCCACGCGCGACGGGGTGGTCTGTCTGCTCCTGGATGCGGAAACCGGCACCGTGATGGGGCGCCTGCAACATCCCGACCCGCGCCTTTATGCCGCCCTGGTGTTCAGTCCGGACAGCGCCCAACTCGCCTGTTCGAGCACCGCCCATGTCGTTCATTTGTGGGATTTTCGCGGCCTGCGTCGCGAACTCGCCGCCGTCCATCTCGACTGGGACCAGCCGCCCCTGTCGCCGGTCTCGGCGTCTGTCCCCGCACCCCGTCTCTGCCTCACCCCATCCGCTCCTCCAGCCGCTCCGCCTCCTTCTTCAGCAGCGCGGTGATACGGTGTTTGGTCAAATACACCGTGATGAGACTTACCCCCATGGCCCGGGCCACGGCCCCGGCCTTTTGGCCGTGGATGACATACTGCTCGAAGACCTGGTATTGCTCCGGCCGCACTTTAGATCGCACGTGGGCCAGGGCTGCCTCGGCCACTTGCGCCCGCCACTGTTCGTCCCAAACGTCGTCCCGCGTGATCGTCTCCCGCTCCGCCCGGGCCTCGAGCTCCGCCACCACCGCGGGGTCCTCGGGATCGACCCGGCCTATTTCGCGCGCCCGGTACCGCTTGCGCATCTGGTCCGCCACGCGGCGGCGGGTGATCAACAGCAGCCAACTCTTGAACGAGCCCCGCGCCGGATCGTACTTGAACCCCTTGAGCTCCGAGGCCACCGAAATCAAGGTTTCCTGCACTACTTCCTGGGCCTCCGTATCCCCCAGTCCGGATCGGATCGCAAACGAGTAGATCAGGCGCCAATAGGTGTCAAAAAACTCCCGCCAGGAATCCTGGTTGTCCCAGTTCTTCAACCGGGTCAGCAGGCTGCGCCGCGTGGGCGCCAAGTCCGTGGGCGGCGTGCCGTTCATTACTGAGTATTCGCGCAAAGTCCGGGTTCCTTTCAATAATTCGCGCTATTCTACGGTCGCTGGCGGGCCAAGGGAAAGGAGATCCCGGGAGCAGGGGCCAGCACTTTGGCCTTTTGTTTGGCCGCCCGCCTCCCCATGATAAGCGCGGCGGCCGATGGCGTGTGTCCTTCGGTCCTGACGGCATGAACGAGATCTTGCGCAAACACAAACAGTACCTGCTCACGGGCGTCTCCTACGTGGTCCCGTTTATCGCGTGCGGCGGCATTTTGATCGCGTCGGCCATCGCCTTCGCGCCCATGACCGCGGCGGGGCCGGATTTTTCGCATTCGCCGAATCTCAAGCTGGTGTTGGACATCGGGAGCGGGGCCTTCGCCATGGCTCTGCCGGTGCTTGCGGGTTTTATCGCCTATGCGATGGCCAACAAACCCGGCCTGGTCCCGGGGATGGTCGGGGGCTACCTGGCCGGCAGCATCAACGCCGGTTTCCTGGGCGCCCTGGTGGCCGGCCTCCTGGCCGGCCATGCGGTCAACCTCTTCAAACGCCTCCCCGCCCATCGCCTGGTCCGCCCCCTGATGCCGATCATCATTATTCCTATTTGTTCGACCGGCCTCATTGGCCTGCTCATGCTCGAGGTTGTTGGGGTGCCGATCGCCCATTTCATGAAGTTCCTGGCTGCCTGGCTGTCCACCATGGGCCAGGGCAACGCCGTGCTTCTGGCGGCCATCCTGGGGGCGATGATCGCCTTCGACATGGGCGGGCCGGTCAACAAAGCGGCGTTCTTCTTCGGAGCGGGGATGATCAAGGAAGGCAACTACGCCGTCATGGGCGCTTGTGCCGCCGCCATCTGCACCCCGCCACTCGGTTTGGGCCTGGCCACCCTGTTGGGCCGGCGGTTGTGGAGCGAGGAACAACGCGAAGCGGGCCTGGCCGCCCTGGGCATGGGGATGATCGGTATCACCGAGGGCGCGATCCCCTTTGCGGCGGGCGACCCGGTCCGGGTCATCCCCGCCATCATGCTCGGCTCCGTGGTGGCCTCCACCATCGCCATGCTCGGCGGGGTCGGGGACCACGCCCCGCACGGCGGTCCGATCGTCCTGTTTGTCGTGGACCACCGCCTGGCCTATGTGGTGGCGATCTCCTGCGGCATGGCCGTCACTGCTCTCACCATCAACACACTCAAGCACCTCACCGAAAAACCGGCCGCCTCCGCGGCCGGAGCCAATTCATGAACATCGTCGCCGTCACCGCTTGTCCCACAGGCATCGCCCACACTTACATGGCAGCAGAGCAGCTCGAGAAGACCGCCAAGAAGCTGGGCCATCACATCAAGGTGGAAACGCAGGGCGCCATGGGCCTCGAAAATGAGCTGACCCCCGCGGACATTGCCGCCGCCGAGGTGGTGATTTTCGCGGTCGATATTGCCGTCGAGCAAGCGGAGCGTTTCGAGCGCCTCCGCCGCATCGAAGTGCCCGTGCAGGAGGCGATCCGGCACCCCGAAGGTCTCTTCGCGCGCGCACTGGCGGGCGGTTAGTGGGAAGCGCATCCGAGTGGGAAGCGCTTGACGCCTGCCCGGCAAATTCCCACGATGGGTTTATGCGTAGAATGATACTTGCCGCGACGCTGCTTTCGCTCGCGTCTCTTTCGGCTCCGGCCGCCGACCGGTTGCACTCCTTCAAGAAGGTCCAGCTCACCGACCAGTTCTGGGCCGAGGGGGCGCACTTTGCCGATTTCAACCGCGACGGCAAGATGGACGTGGTTTCGGGGCCATTCTGGTACGAAGGCCCCGATTTCAAGAAACGCCACGAAATCTGGCCGGCTAAGGCCAGCTTCAAACGCAAGACCGCCGACGGCGCCGAGGAGACCATCCCCGGGTTCGAGGGCGCCCTGGGCGTCAACAACGCCTATTCCGAGTGTTTTCTGACCTACACTTACGACATTAATGGTGACGGCTGGCCCGATGTGATTGTCTATGGTTTCCCGGGCAAGGAGGCCGTTTGGTACGAAAACCCTAAGGGCGTCGAAGGCCCGTGGAAACGGCATGTCATGATCGACGTGCTCGACAACGAATCACCCGAGTTCGTGGATGTCACGGGCGACGGCAAGCCTGAGATCCTCTGTTGCTCGGGCGGGTGCATCGGCTACGCCGAGGCGGACTGGAACCACCCGGATCAGCCTTGGAAGTGGCATCCCATCACCCCCAAGGGCGGGTATCAGCGCTTTACCCATGGCATCGGCTGCGGTGATATCAATGGGGACGGCCGGATCGACATTCTCGAAAAGGACGGCTGGTGGGAGCAACCTGCCTCGGTGGCCAACGACCCGGTTTGGGTTAAGCACCCCTTCCACTTCGGGGACGGCGGCGCCCAGATGGCGGTCTATGACGTCAACGGCGACGGACTGAACGACGTGATCACGAGCATCAACGCCCACGGTTACGGGTTGTCCTGGTTCGAGCAGGTTCGCGAGAACGGCAACATTACCTTCCGCGAGCATGTGATCCTGAACAAGGATGCCACGAAGAACCCCTATGGGGTCCAGTTCTCACAAGGACATTCGCTGGCGATGATCGACATGGACGGTGACGGCGTCCTGGATTTGGTGACCGGCAAGCGGTTCTGGGCCCATGGTAAGAACGGCCCGGATCCCGAATCCGACCAAGCCCCCGCAGTGCTTTACTGGTTCCAGATCGTCCGCGGTCCCAACCACACCGCCGAGTTCATTCCGCACCTCGTGGATGATAACTCCGGCGTCGGCACCGAGGTGACCGTGGGGTTCCTCAGCAACCCGAAGTACCCAGACATCGTGGTGGGCAATAAGAAGGGCGTGTTCGTGTTCGAGCACCAGGTTAAAGAGGTGTCCCACGCCGAGTGGGAAAAGGCCCAACCGAAGCCGGCCGGGCGATAACCACGAGCGCCGCTCGCGGTTCGCGCCCACGGATTGCACCTTTAGGCTTGCCTTGGCCGCTGAGTTCCCGCATGGAAACCGGATGCTTGCGGAAACCCATATCAAGCGGCTCTTTCTCGGGATCGAAATCGGCGGCACCAAACTCCAGGTGGTGGTCGGGGATGAGGCTGCCCAGATTGAAACGCGCCGGAAACTGGCCGTGGATCCCAAACGGGGCGCCGAGGGAATTCGGCGGCAACTCACGCAAGTCCTTCCGGAATGCGCTCTCGGCGCGGAGATCGAGGCGGTGGGCGTCGGATTTGGCGGCCCGGTCGATTGGCGAAGCGGGAAGATCTGCCGGTCCCATCAGATCAAGGGGTGGTCGGATTTCGATCTGGCCGGCTGGCTGCGCCAACTGGCTGGCGCGCCGGTGGTGGTGGACAACGACGCGAATGTCGGGGCGCTCGGCGAGGCCCGGCATGGAGCGGGGGTCGGGTTCAACCCGGTGTTTTATGTCACCCTGGGGAGTGGCGTGGGCGGCGGCTTGGTTGTTGACGGACGGATCTATCATGGCACCGCGCCCGGCGAATCGGAAATCGGCCATATTCGGCTGGACCGCCAAGGCACCACCGTGGAGGCGCGCTGCTCCGGGTGGTCGGTGGATGCGCGGATTCGCGAGCTCCAGGAGGCCGACCCGAAGAGCGCGCTCAGCCGGTTGGCCGCCCAAGCGCCAGGCGCCGAGGCTAGCCGCCTGGCGGCCGCCCTGGCCGAGGATGACCCCCATGCCAAACGGTTGATCGACGACCTCGGGGAGGACCTGGGGTTCGCCCTTTCCCACGTCGTTCAACTCGTCCACCCGGACATGGTGATCCTGGGCGGCGGGTTGTCCGGGATTGGCGAACCGCTGCGGACTTCGGTCGCCAACGCCCTCCGCCGATACACGATGCACGCCTTTGCCCCCGGGCCCGAGGTGCGGTTAGCTGCCCTCGGCGCCGACGCCGTCCCCACCGGCGCCCTGGTCCTGGCCCGGGAATTCTGGCGATAAGCAGAAACGTTTTGCGAAACACTTCACCGTAAAGTAGTGTCCCTGCCGGTCTCGCCGGTGCCCATTTGGAAAGTGGTCGACTCGAACGCTTATCGAGACGATCCCATGACGGGCTCACGGTGGTGGAGACTGAAACCAAACGCACTCCCCGAGTGCCAAACAAAAACTATGCAGCTAATGACTAAGTACGCGCACGATTCGTCGACAACCTTGAACCTGTTGGCCGCCCTGCTATTGGCCGGCGGCTTGACCTCGGCCCACGCCGAGGCCGCGGCGGCCCCGGCCGCCACTAACACCGTTCCCAAACCGGCGCCCTGGTTAACTTCCGCTTCCGCCGGGCTGACGCTTACCCGAGGAAACACCCGGACCATGCTGGCCACGATTGGCCTGGACACCAAACGGAAGTGGGACCAAAACGAGGCCTCGTTCGGGCTGGCCGGCGGCTACGGCACGGATAACGGCGTGGACAACAACAAGTACATCAACGGCTTTGGCCAGTTCAATCGGATGTACGGCGCCAAGTTTTACGCCGGTCTGCGGCTTGACGGGAGCTACGATGGCATTGCCCAGTTGGACCACCGCCTGGTCCTAAGCCCGTTGGTTGGTTACTACGCCATCAAAGAGACCAACACCACCCTGATCTTCGAGGTGGGCCCCTCGGCCGTAACCGAAAAACACGACCTCCAGAACGAACAAACCTATCTCGGCTTCCGCGCCAATGAACGCTTTGACCACAAGCTCTCCGCCACCACGAGAATTTGGGAGAGCATCAGCTATGTGCCGCGCGTGGACGATTGGGTGGAAAAATACGTGATCACCGCCGAAGCGGGGATCGATGCCGCTATCAACAAGCACTGGAGCCTGCGGGTCGTCCTGCAAGACATCTACGATTCGCAGCCCACGACCGGCCGTGAAAAGAACGATGTGCGCCTGGTGGCCGGCACCGCTTACAAATTCTGAACAGGCTTCGCTCCGGGTCCAGGCGCTGCGCGCGCTTCGGCCCGTGACGCATGGACACTGGCCGTCACTCCCACCCGCCCGCGGGCAAGCCCGCCCGCACTTCCGGCGGGATGCCGGAGGCACGGCCAGGCAGGCTGACCGCGGGCGAAGCTGGCCATTGGCGTGAGCTCTCGCGGGAACAGTGGCGGTCGGGCGCGGCCGCGTGGCTGGGTTGGACCTTCGACGGCCTGGACATGCACCTCTACACGCTGGTGGCGGCGCCGTTCGTGGCCGAGTTGCTCGGCGGGCTCGCGACCACTGACGCCCGGGTGGGCCGCTACAGTTCCATCATCCAGGCCGCGTTCCTGCTGGGCTGGGCCTTGGGCGGCGGCTTCTTTGGGCGGTTGGGCGATAAACTGGGGCGCGCCCGGGCGCTCAGCCTCACGGTGCTCACCTACGCGGCCTTCACCGGCCTGTCGTTTTTCGCCACCGCCTGGTGGCACCTCTTAATCTTCCGCTTCCTCGCCGCCCTGGGCATCGGTGGGGAATGGGCCGTCGGGGCATCACTCCTGTCCGAGACCTGGCCCCGGCGTTGGCGGCCCTGGGTCGCCGCCGTGCTCCAGACTGGCGTGAACGTCGGCATCCTGCTGGCGGCCTTGACTAACTTTGTTCTGGCCGCCGCGCCCCCGCGCTATCTTTTCCTGGTGGGTGTGCTCCCGGCGTTGCTGGTGTTTTGGATCCGTCGCGCGGTGCCGGAACCCGCCGAATGGCGCGCGGCCAAGGAGCAGGGCCGCGAGCCCGCCCTCCTGGACTTGTTTCGCGGAACCGTGCGGCCCATCACCCTCTGGGTCATCCTCATCTGCGGCATCTCGCTCTCCGCCCACTGGGCCTTCATGTTCTGGCACCAGCAACACTTGCGCAACCTGCCGGACGTGGCCGCCTGGAGCCCCGAACAAAAAAACCGGCTGGCTACCACCGGCATGTACCTGGTCATCGGCTCGTCGGTGGCCGGCAATTTCTTTGCCGCCTGGCTGGCCCGGCTCGCCGGCTACCGCGCCACCATCTCCTCGATGTTCCTGGCCTATTTTCTCGTCCTGGTTGGCGCCTATGCCGTTCCGCGCGATCACGCCGCGCTGCTTTGGTGGTTTCCGCTCATCGGATTTTGCCAGGGTGCCTTCGCGCTGTTCACCATGTACCTCCCCCCGCTCTTTCCCACCCTCCTGCGCACCACCGGCGCCGGTTTCTGCTATAACATTGGCCGCATCACCGCCGCCGCCGGCACCGTCTTCTTTGGACTGTTCTCCCATCTCGGAGACCACCGTCCGGTGCTGTTCTACGCCGGCTTCCTCTTCCTCCCCTCGGCCCTCATCGCGCTTTTTCTGCCCAAAATGAAAGACTGAGCGGGCCCGCCGTTGAGATTGACACCACCCCGTGCTCTGGCCAAGGTATCCGGAGCCGCATTGCGCATGAAGGGTCGTTTCCGACAGCCGATATGGATGATTCCGCTGGCCATCGCCGGCCTGGTCGCTTTGATCGGCGAGTTCGGCAACGCGCGGCTGCGTCACACGGTCGAGACCCAGCTCCGGGCCGAACTGAGCGCCACCCTCGAGGCCAACGTCACGGCGTTGAACATCTGGATGACCAATCAGAGCCGGTTGGCCGCGGTGATAGCGGAGGAACCCGAACTACGCAAGCTGTCCCTGGCGCTGCTCGAACAGGCCCCCCGCCCCTTCACCGGCCGCGGCCGGCCGCCGGGTTCGCCGGAGGCGGATGAGTTCAGCAACCTCCTGCGGCGGCGGCTCGGCAAAATCAACTACGATGCCGCGCAGTTGGTGAACACCAATTTCCTCATCGCGGCCAACTCGGGGCCGGGTCGGATGCGCTTGGCCGGCAGCCCGGTTTCCGAGGCGCAAACCAATAAATTTGCCGAACTCTTCGCCTCGGGGCGGCCCTTCATCATTACCCCCTACAAGCCCGAGCCGCCTCCAGGTTTCCGGCCCCCTCCCCGAACGGGGCGGTCCGACCCGCCTCCCGGCGGCCCGCCGCCCGAGGGACCGGGTGGGGGTCCGCCCCCTGAGGGTCCGCCCCCGGGAGCGCCGGCCGGCACGAATGGCTCCGTGACCCGACGTCGCGCGTCCGCCCGTGAGGCGGGGCGTGGCCGCCGGGGCGACCTGACCTTGATGCAGGTGGCCGCGCCGGTGATCACCGACTCCGGCCTGGTCGAGGGCGCTTTGGCCTTGGTGATCAATCCCGACCAGGAGTTTACCCGCATGCTCTCGGTGGCGCGCACGGGGGAGTCGGGGGAAACTTACGCCTTTGACCAACACGGCTTGCTGATTTCCCGGAGCCGGTTTGACGACCAACTCCACCGGTTGGGCCTGCTGGACGCCACCAACAGCAGTTCCGCGCTCAACCTCCGGCTCCACGATCCGGGTGGGGATGTGGCCAAGGGGTTCAAACCGACCAGCGACGAAGCGGGCTCCGCGGAGCTGACCCGCATGGTAACGGCTGCGGTCGCCGGCCAGGCCGGCGTCGAGGTGCGGCCCTCCCGCGACTATCGCGGGGTGCAGGTGGTCGGGGCCTGGCGCTGGCTGCCCGAGCACGGGTTCGGCGTCGTGACCCAGATCGACGCCACCGAGGCGTTCCAGCCGTTGCGCTGGTTGCAGGTCGTCTTCGTGCTCCTGTTCCTGCTCCTGGTCCTGTGCGCCGGCATCATGTTCTTGTTCTCCTACCGCGATGTGGTGTGGCGCCAGCGGTTGGACCAGGCGGAGTTGAAGCTCAAGCAATTGGGCCAATACACCCTCGAACGCAAGATCGGCGAAGGCGGTATGGGGGTGGTTTACCGCGCCCGGCACGCGCTCATGCGCCGCGATACCGCCATCAAACTCCTCCTGCCGGATCGAGCCGACCCGGCCTCGGTCGAGCGGTTCGAGCGCGAGGTCTGCCTCACCTGCCAGCTCTCCCACCCCAACACCATCCAGATCTACGATTACGGCCACACGCCGGAGGGGGTGTTCTACTATGTCATGGAGCTGTTGCAGGGGCTCGATCTGCAGGACCTCGTCACCCGCTTTGGGCCGCAACCCGAAGGGCGGGTCATCCACATCCTCACCCAGATCTGCGAATCACTGGCCGAGGCCCACGCCTTGGGTCTCATCCATCGCGACATCAAGCCGGCCAACGTGTTCCTGTGCGAGCGTGGTGGCGTCCCCGATTGCGTCAAAGTCCTGGATTTCGGCCTCATCCGCCTCTACGGCAGACCACGCGGAGACTCTCTGCGGGTGACCGGCGAGCAGGCAATGGTGGGGACGCCCTGGTTCATGGCCCCGGAGTCGATGAAAGATTCCGCGCTGAGCGACCCGCGCAGCGACATCTACGCCGTCGGCGCGCTGGCTTATTTCCTGCTGACCGGCCAGTACATCTTCGACGCGACCTCGGTGATGGAGCTTTACGAGCAACAGTTAACCCAAGCGCCGCTCCCGCCCAGCCATCGCAGTTCCAACTCGATTAGCAGTGAGCTCGATCAAACCATCCTGCGATGTCTCGAACGCGATCCGCAACTCCGGCCGCAGACCGTCGCCGAGCTCCGGACGGTGCTCCAGGCCGGCCCGCGAGCTGCCGACTGGGGCCTGGCCGAGCGGACGGCCTGGTGGCAGGCCCACCCGTTGCAGCCCTCACCCGCGTCGCCGGCTCCGGCGACCGCCCCCGCCACCCTCCGGATCGAGTTCCATCCACCCCCGCCGCCTCCGGGGTGAAGTAAGGGCGCCGGAAGCCTCGGTGGAGCTCCCGGCGGACTGAGGACTGAGTGGGGGGAGTAGTTTGCTATTGACCCATTGGGCGCGTGGTGTATGGTGGGGTTAAGCCCGCCTAGCCAGACGGGAGATTGTTGAAGGCCAGAAGAAAAGACGGACCATGAAAGCTCATCATATCACACGGCGCTTGGTTTGGGCGCTATCCCTTGCGGTGGTCGCGGCATTCGCCGCTGGTTGCTCCAGTTGCAAACCCGGATCGCCTCCCGGCCCGGCGCTCAGCTATGACCTGCAGATTACTCCCGGAGAGTCGTTGAAAGGCAGCTCGGTGGTAGTGGACGTGGTTGGCATCAACCAATCCGAAATCCAGAAATGGCAGACCTACAGTCTGAGGAAGTACTGGAAGCCGGCCGACCCGCTCCGGCAGGACGCAACGAAATTCACGGTCAGTTTTCTTCCCGGTGATCAGTCACCTTCGTTGCTGACGAAGACCAACCAGATTTGGGGCAAGTGGCTTAAATCCGGCGTGCAATATCTGGTGGTGGTGGCCGATCTGCCAGGGGTCTATGACGAGGGCAAGATCGGCAGCCAGGACCCGCGGCGGCAGATGATCCCCATCTGCAAGTGCTACTGGCCGGACAAGACCCAGAAGCTCGACTTCAAGGTCCAAGCGGGCGGGGTGACGGTGAACACGATGCCGCGGGAAGGCTGGTCACTACCGCCGTGGTGAGCGGCCTGGCGGGACGAGTTTTCCCCTCGAGCTTCAGATCCGTGCCGGGGGCATGGATGGGAGCGCGCCACCTTGGGTGGACTGGACTGGGGGGCTGGTTCCGGGCTTCCCCACCGATGAGCCTCACCTAACCTGCCGCTATCCTCATGGAGCGATTTGGTCCCTTTACGATCGGAAAGTTGCTGTCGGACTCCGAGGTCGGGGTGTCGTTATATGAGGCGACCAAGGAGGGGGACCCCAAAGGCCGCTACGCGCTCAAGCTGGTTTCTCCGCAACGACTGGATGCCGAGCCGGTCGAGGCGGCCGCTCTACAGCGCGATCCCGCGTTTACCGATCCCGGAGCGGGGTTCCTCCAGCGAGTGGATCGCCAAAAGCAGGCTGCGGCAAGTTCCCCCTTCTTCGCGCCAATCCTGGCGGCTGGCCAGGATGAGCGGGGCGTCTGGTACGTTACCCGGTTCTATACCAATTCGGTTAAGGGGAAGTTGGATCGCTTCGTGGTGCTCGAAGCGCCGGACTTGTTCCATGTGGTGCAATCGGTGGTCCGGGCCGCCCGCCATCTCCAAGCCACGCAGGGGTGTTCACACGGGAACCTCCAACCAACGAACATCTTCATTGACGGACCGGGGAAGCCGCGGAATTCGCCCGTAGTGGTCGCCGATCCCCAGCGGGGAGATGCCGACCAGGCCAGGCAGTTCGAATTGGCGGATCTCCGATCGATCGGGGAGCTGATTTTCCAGTTGGCCGTTCGGCGGAAGGTCGATTTCGCCTGGGTGACCCCGCCGCTGGAGGCGACGCCCGAGTGGGCGCAGGTTTTCGGCAACAAGGCGCCCGGCTGGCTCGAGCTGTGCAACCGGCTGTTGGCGCCCAACCTCAGCCTGGCCGGCGTAACACTCGACCGCCTCGAGCAGGAGTTGGAGGCGTTGAAGCCAAGAGCCCCCCTGCCGGTGGTCCCGATCGCCGTGGGCCTGGGAGTGCTGTTGGTGGCGGGGATGGTGGTTTTTCTGGTCACCCGGCCACGCGAGGCGCGGCTGATGGTCACCCTCGATCCGCCGGACGCGCGACTCGTCATCGCGGCCGTCACCGACGACGAGAACAAGGATCCGATCGGCGCTCCGACGACGAATGTCGCGCCGGCCGGGAAGTTTGAATCCCGCCTCCAGAACGGCCGTTACAAGCTGCGGGCCGAGTTCGGAGACCTGGATCCCTTGCGGGCGGAGGTGGTGATGCGCAAAGGAGTGGTCTTCACCACCAATTTCACGCTGGCTTATGGTCGACTCAACGTCGAGAGTCAGCCGCCCGGGGCGGATTTCACCCTCAAGAACCATTCCTTCCAAACCCCCACCAATATCTACTACCGGCCCGGGGCGGTCTCCTTCCAGTTGAACTTGAAGGGGTTCGAGACGATGACGGTTACCAATGCCGTTCCGTCCAACGGTCAGTCGGTCAACGTGGTGGTGGCGATGAAGAAACCGGCTCCCGGGAGCGGGTTGGTCGCCTTGGCCAGCGATCCGATCGGGGCGGCCCTGTTCCTCGACGGAGCCAACGACGCGTTCCTCGAGAAGACGGCGAAGGAATCGATTTCAAAATCCATTCAGGAGGGGACTCACACGATCGTGGCGAAGTTGCCACCCTTCGAGGACGTCTCCCTGTCCATCGACGTCAAGACCAACCAGACCCCGCCCCAGGCGCTCACCTTTCATTTCAAGTACGGCGTACTGAGCGTGACGAATACCGATCCGCCAGTCGTGCAGGTGTTCCTGGACGGCAAACCGATGGGCGCCTCACCCACTAACGTCGTGCTGGCGCCGGGGAAATACTCGGTCGCCTTGTGGGCGGCGGGATACGATACGAACACCGACTCGGTGGAAGTGGCGGATAAAACGACGACCTCGCCGCGGGGCACGAAACTCAAAGCCCTCGACGGGTTCGTCGAGGTGAGCAGCGACCCGCCCGGGGCGGCGATTCGCGACAAGGCGGACAAGGTGCTGGCCACCACCTCTGCCGGCGAGGTGACCCGGATCCCGTTGCCTCCGGGAAGGTATGATCTGAAAGCGACCTTCGGTGAGCTGAAGGCCGTGGACAAGACCGGTATCGACGTCAAGGCGGGGCAGACGGTCAACGCCGGGCGGTTCAGCTTCGATTATGGCCCTGGTGTTTGTGGGGGTCTTCCCCACCAATGCGAGTATTCGTAGTGTCGACCAACCCGGTCTGACGGGCATCCCGATCGGCCAGCCGGTGATCCAGAAACCGGGCCTGACCAATGCTTTCCTCATCGAGGCGCTAGGGTATGAGTCCTGCCGGACCAACCTCTGGGTGGAGAACCGGAAGACGAACCAAATCGGGGTTTCCTTGGCGCGGACGATGATGCCGGTTGCCATCCCGGTCGATCCGCCCGGGGCGAAGCTCTTTTTAGGCGGGATCAACGAATTGGTAGCCACCGAAGGAGCCGGGGTCTATCGACTGCCGCCCGAGAAGGTGCTGCTGGTGGCGAACCATCCGCGGCTTGGGTCGCTCACTAACGAGGTCGAGATCAAGTTGGGGGTCTCGAATGTCGTCGCGCCGTTCAAGTTCAGCTACGGCACCCTTTACCTTACCAACCTGGCGCGGGAAATCACGAACGTGGCCGAGGTGATCGAGGGCAAGGAAGCGGTCGTCGGTTCCCGCGCCTCCCGGGTGTCCTACGAGAAGTTGGGCGCCCATACCTATGTGTTGCAGAGCCGGTTTGCGTCGGAAATCGTGGTTACCAATATTGCGGTGGGGGACAACTGGCTGCTCTCCACCAATCGCGGGAACGAGGTGATCGACTCGATCGGGATGTTGCTGGTGAGGGTTTCGGACGTGCTGGGGCCGGGCAAGGATGGGTGGGTGGGCAAGTTTGAGGTGACGCAGAAGGAGTACGAGGAGGTGATGGGGGCCAAGCCCAGCGCCCACGCCGGCGGATTGGATCTTCCGGTGGAAAACGTCACCTGGGCCCAAGCCAAGGATTTCTGCGAGAAGTTGACCCAAAAGGACCTGACCGCAGGGATGGCCCGGGGCGAATACCGGCTTCCTACCCTGGAAGAATGGAATCGCTTTGCCGAGGGTACCAGTGCCGACGCGAAAGACGCGGTGGTCAATACCAGCCAACCGGCCCCAGTGGGGAGTAAACGACCCAATGATAAGGGCCTCTGCGATGTCTTCGGGAATGTCATGGAATGGCTCTGGGACGGAGATGGCACCAATAACCGTTATTTGGGGGCGGCTTTCTCGACCCGTTTCAACATCGCCGTTCGGGCGCGCCAACCTGAGGAGCGGAGTTCCGGTTGGGCCGACGGCGCGGTTGGTTTCCGCGTTTTGCTCGTCCCAGCGCAGTAGCGGGATGGGTGGGAGCCGCGAGGTGGTCGTGGTTGTCGCAGACGGTTTTCAACCTGCTTGAATGGGCGCTGGCGGGTCGAGTTTACGGCCATGGTGGGGTGGGCCCAGCGTGGCGGCGGAAAAAGTTGCGACTAAAACTTGACGTCGCGAGAGTTGTGATTTATAAAGTAAACTGAATCGCCCCGGTTTGTCAGGAGAAAGGGCCTCCTAAACTAGTATTTAGTTCGATGTTATGAGAAGAAATACTCGAGTGGTCGCGGGTTTCTGTGTTTCCCTGGCTGTCTCTACTCTCCCCGGCTTTGCGGATCCGACCGGCGGTACGGTCGTGGGTGGCAACTCCAGTGCCACCATTAGCGGCGCGGGAACCCCCAGAACGGTGATTAATCAAACCGCCAACCGTGTCATCATCAACTGGCAGGATTTCTCGATCGGCTACGGCGAAGTGACCCGGTTTTTCCAGCCTTCCGCCAGTTCCGTGGCGATGAACCGGGTCGTGTCGGGCAACCCCTCGCTGATCTTTGGCACCCTGCAGGCCAACGGCCATGTGTTGCTCGTCAATGCCAACGGCATCCTGGTGGGACCCTCGGGGGTGGTGGACACCAAAGGATTTACGGCTTCGACCCTGGACGTGGCCAATCACGATTTCCTGGCTGGAATGAGCCTGACGCTTTCCGGCAATTCCACCGCGAGCGTTCGGAACCAAGGGCAGATCCAGGCGCTGGGGGGCGACGTCTACCTGGTGGCCAACACGGTCGAAAATTCGGGGAGTATTCGGGCGCCGCAGGGGACCGTTGGGCTGGCGGCAGGGTCCGAGGTGCGGTTGGTCCAGTCGGGAGTCGAACATGTCTCGGTGTTGGCCGGGAATACCGCGGCGCCGGTGGCGAGCGTCGGGGTGCATAATTCGGGTTCTATTGATGCCGCGACCGCCGAGTTGAAGGCGGCCGGCGGGAATATGTACGCCCTCGCCATCAATAACGAAGGAGTGGTCCGCGCTAGCAGCATCGTTAGCCAGGGCGGCCGCATCTTCTTGCGCGCGCAAGGCGGGAATATCAACAACTCCGGCACACTGTCGGCGACGACCTCGGGCGGCGATGGCGGAACGATCGTCCTGGACGGCGGACACAATGCGGACTCGGCGGCGACGGTCGTCAACTCGGGCTCGATTTCGGCGCGAGGCGACTCGACGGGTGCCCGGGGTGGTACGGTGGAAATGCTCGGCGATCACGTCGGGCTGTTCGGCAATGCCTTGGTGGATGTGAGCGGCAATGCGGGCGGCGGCACGGCCCTGATCGGTGGGGATTACCAGGGAAAAAACTCTTCCATCCAGAACGCGGGTGCTACTTTCGTGAGCGACGGTTCCTGGATCAAAGCCGATGCCTTGACCTACGGAAACGGGGGCAAAGTGATTGTGTGGTCGGACAACCAGACGAAATTCTACGGTTCCATTTCGGCGCGGGGCGGGGCCCAGGGCGGAGATGGCGGGTTCATTGAGACATCGAGCCACAACTCCCTGGACGTGCTCGGGGCCTCGGTCAACGCCAGCGCCGCTAACGGCAAGGCCGGTTCGTGGCTCATGGACCCCCGTAACGTGGAAATAGAGAACCTCCCCACCGCTCACGGGTCCTTCGATGGCGGGACGCCCAACACGTTTACCACGGATAGCACAGCGCCGGCTACCGATGTGTCGATTGTCGATCGCAATGTGATTCAGACCACTCTCAACGGGGGCACGGATGTGACCATCAAGACCAGCGGCGGCAGCGGGGATGCGACCCAACTCGGCGATATTACGGTGGTGGACAGCGTCACCAGGTCCGCCGGCGGGCTCCTGGCTCCCACGCTGACCCTCCTGGCTGACCATTCAATCTTCGTGAACCAAACGATCTCGGGTAGCGCCGGGAACCCGTTGAACGTGGATCTCCAGGCGGGGGCGGGGGTCGGGAATGTGAATATCTCGCAAGCCATCACGACCTTTGGCGGCACGGTCAAGAGTTCCGGCGTTAACTTCGACAACACCGGCGGGCAAGTGGCCACTGCCGGCGGCAAGATCACCCTGGACCAGACCGGCACGGTTTTGGTCGGCGCCAAGTTGGACGCGGGCGCGGGGGACGTGATGATTACCGGAGCTAAGGGCGTCACGGTGGGCGCGGACATCACTGGCAAGAGTCTGACGGTGGCCGGCGGGTCGGATGGGTTGGGCAACGTTGCGTTCAATGCCGGTGTGCTGATTTCCGCTGATATCCAGTCCTATCAGGCCGGCAAGGGGGACGGCTCGGCCAGCGTTTCCAAAGCCGATCTGGTGGACAACAGCCCGACCTTCGTTAACTCGGCGGGGGCGGGGCAACCGCTTTCCTTTAGCCAACGGCAGGATGCGCCGATTGCCGATAGTGACCTGCCGGCGGTGGCACAATTCTCGATGGGACTGCCCACCTCCAGCGCGATCCGGTCGGACGGTGGGGCGTTAACCCTTTCCACCGGGGCTAAAGTGGCTGGCAGCGATTTGACCCTGAATGCGCTGGGTGCTTTGACGCTCAGCGGCCCGTTGAGTCTGCAAAGCTTGGATGCATCCGGGAGCGCTATCAATCTGAGCGGGTCCGTCACCACAGTCGGCAACCAGAAGTACGAGTCGGCGGTAACGCTGACGGGTGACTCGGATTTGCACGGGACCGGGCTAACGCTGGCCTCGGGCCTGACCGGAAGCGGCAAGAGCCTGACCCTGGATTTTGCGGGGATTACCCTGCCGTATGGGATCACCGGGGTGAAGAACTTCGAGGCGTCTCAGGCAGTCAATGTGAACGGTTCGTTTACGACCAGCGGCAGCCAGCAGTATGACGCTGGGGTGACCCTGGCGGGTGACTCGGACTTGCACGGGACCGGGCTAACGCTGGCCTCGGGGCTGACCGGCAGCGGCAAGAGCCTGACGTTGGACTTTGCGGGGATCACCCTGCCGTATGGGATCGCCGGGGTGAAGAACTTCGAGCGTCCCAGGCAGTCGATGTGAACGGTTCGTTTACGACCAGCGGCAGCCAGCAGTATGACGCTGGGGTGACCCTGGCGGGTGACTCGGACTTGCACGGGACCGGGCTAACGCTGGCCTCGGGGCTGACCGGCAGCGGCA
>TBL_comb47_HYPODRAFT_10000754_pt1 | contig 42813 bp, 40 predicted proteins | sample TroBogypolimnion_40_FD_10682 | JGI IMG/M metagenome (IMG submission 10682)
ATGCAAAAATCAAAGCGTTTAGATCAACTCAGAGGGGGGTGAGGGACGTGAACTTCTTCCTGTTCAGATTAACCAAAATTTATGCGTAATTCTTTTACTCCACCTGAAATATCAATTGATCCAAAATAGCCTGTTAATCATTTATTAACAGGCTATTGGTGACCCCACCGCGATTCGAACGCGGATCAAAGGAACCGGAATCCTCCATTCTATCCATTTAACTATGGGGCCATAGCTCAAAGCGGGTACAAAAATAGCATTATTCTTTGATTTGCTAATGGTATCCGTTGTTTAAAAATTATTCGCGGCAAATAATTCTAAAATCTTACGTTTTGTGGTAAACGATCTTAATCTTTTTTGCGTTATAATATTTAGGTCTAAAATATTAGCTTTGTATCATATGTATGCTATAATTGACGTTGAAACTACAGGAACTGCCGCTAAATACGGAAAGCTGACAGAGATTGCCATAATCCTTCATGACGGTATTTCCGTGACCGATACCTTCAGCACGTTGCTAAATCCGGAGTGTAATATCCCCTATACGATTACCCGGTTAACTGGCATTACCAATGAAATGGTTGGTGACGCCCCCAAGTTTTATGAAGTCGCCAAAAAAATTATCGAGTTAACAGCCGGAAAAATCTTCGTTGCCCACAATGCAATGTTTGATTATTCGTTTGTAAAAGAGGAGTTTAAAAGGTTGGGATATGATTATAAGCGAAAAACAATTTGTACGGTAAAACTTGGAAGGAAGCTTTTACCCGGCCATCGCTCCTATTCACTTGGAAATATTTGTGCAGATCTGGGGATTCAAATCACCGACAGGCATCGGGCCACAGGCGATGCATTGGCTACTGCAAAACTATTCGAAATCTTAATCCGGCAAAATAACCTGCTCGAATCGTCACTTTTCGTTGATCAGAGCTATCCCCTGTCAAAGGAAAAAATGTCTGCCATTCCCGCTAAAACGGGCGTTTACTATTTTTATGATGCACAGGGCAACATCATCTATATTGGCAAAAGCAAGGATATCCATCAGCGATTTTTAACACACTTCAGTAATTCACAAACAAAAAAAGCGATTGAAATGCGCAACAGGATTGCAGATGCTTCCTGGGAAGAGACCGGTAGTGAACTGGTGGCGCTTTTGCTTGAATCGGCGGAAATAAAAAAGCACAAACCATTGTATAACAGAAGTCAGCGCAGGTCTGCATTCAACTATGGTCTATTTTCTTTTGAAGATAGCTCCGGGTATATTAATTTACGAATCGGTAAAATTGAAGGGGAAGAGATACCGCTTACTACCTTTCATTTCCAACAGGAAGGGGTCGATTACCTGCATAACCTGGCCCAAAAGTATGCGCTATGCAAAAAATTGTGCCATCTTGACAATAATGCCACCGAGTGCTTTAATGCTCAGCTGCATGATTGTTACGGGGCCTGTACCGGTATTGAAAGTGCGGAAAATTACAATGCGCGTGTAAACAAATCGCTTTACCCGCTAAGGTTCCGCTCCCAAAATTTCTTCTTAATTGACCAGGGGCGGATTAAGAATGAAATGGCAGTTGTCAAAATCCTGAATGGCAGTTTTACCGGATTTGGTTATTTATCAATTGATTACACCTCAATGGATTTAGAAGCCTTACATGACTGCATTCAAAGATATCCCGATAACCGTGACATTCGGACCATAATAAGAGGATATATTAACCGAAACAAAAACGTAAAGATTTTAGAATTTTAAGGCACAGGGATCCTGATGCTGAAATACTGTAACTGAATAACATGCGATTATTCGGCCTCCAGCCCCATCGCTTCGGCATATCTCTTAAGCGCCCTTTCCCGGGCAAAACGGTGTTCAACAATTGGCTTACAATATTCCGGGGTATCAAATTCCGGAACCCATTTTTTAATGTATTCATTTTCCGGGTCAAACTTCTTAGCCTGTAGTTCAGGATTGAAAATCCGGAAGTAAGGTGCTGCATCACAACCAGATCCTGCGGCCCACTGCCATCCTCCGTTATTTGATGCCAGGTCATAATCGTCCAGTTTCCCCGCAAAATAGGTTTCACCCCAGCGCCAGTCAATCAACAGATGCTTACAGAGAAAACTTGCCGTAACCATTCTCAAACGGTTATGCATGAATCCGGTTTGGTTTAACTCCCGCATCCCGGCATCAACCATCGGATACCCTGTTTTTCCCTGGCACCAGGCATTAAAGTGATCGAGGTTATTTTCCCACCGGATATTGTCATAAACAGGTTTAAAAGCCCGGGTCACGACATGTGGAAAATACCAAAGTATCTGACTGTAAAAGTTACGCCAAATCAATTCCGACAAAAACGTATCTGAGTGTAAAACCGCCAGTGCGGTTACCTTGCGAATACTTATTGTGCCAAACCTCAGGTGGACACTTAATTTGGAAGTACCATTGCGGGCAGGAAAATCACGGTTGGCAGCATACTCTTCCAGCAAGGTCTGCGGCAAGGCCTTGGACGGAAAAACGATATTAAGCGGCTCAAATCCCAGCATTTCAATGCTCATCATCGGCAGTGGTTTAATCCGGATGAAATTATGAAAATATTGCGCAGTATTCAAAGGCCGGACCATCTCCTTGTTGAACTTTTGGAGAAACTTATTTTTATATGGGGTGAAAACGGTATACGGTTTTCCATCCTCTTTCACCAATTCATCTTTTTCAAAAAGGACGTGGTCTTTGTAGGAATGGTATTCTATCTTATTGATTTTCAGAAACCGTTCAACATGTAAATCCCGGTAAACCGAATAGGGCTCATAATCACGATTTGTGTAAACACTGCAAATATGAAACTCATCGGCCATGTTTTTGAAGACATCCTGGGGCCTGCCATGGGCAATATACAGGCTTGAGCCAAGCTTCTCGAGCGATTCTTTAATGGCAGCGAGTGATTTATAAATAAAATTTACCCTGAAATCGGGTCTCACTTCGAGTCGCTCCAGAATATCAGGATTATAAATATAGAGAGGCAAAACATTTTCACGCGTTTTTAATACATGATAGAGTGCCGTATTATCCTCCAATCTTAAATCACGCCGCATCCAGAAAATATTTACCACTGGTTTATCTTTTTTTGTCATTCAGAAATAAATTAATTATGGAACAATTAGTAAACCCAATTACATGAGTGAAATATAATAAAAAGCCAAAAACAAAACATATTTTTACAAAAAAATATTCGGTAGTCCGAAACTATGTAATATCAACAATTATGCGACCAAGAGGTTTTGCCAGTGACAACAATTCAGGAATTCATCCTCAGATTTTAAACGCAATTGAGGCAGCAAATATCGGCCACTCGATCGGTTACGGGGATGACCAGTGGACAAAAGAGGCTATAACCCTGTTTAAAAAAGAGTTTGGGGATGAAACTGAGGTATTCATGGTACTGACGGGTACCGGAGCAAATATCCTTGGAATTCAATCGGCTGCATTATCATTTCATTCAGTATTGTGTGCAGACACGGCTCATATTCAAACAGATGAATGTGGTGCGCCTGAAAAATTCACCGGAAGCAAATTAATTCCTGTTGCCACCCCAAATGGGAAATTGACCCCTGAACAACTTAAAAAGCATCTTCACGGATTTGGATTTGAACACCATTCGCAGCCCGGATTAATCAGCATCACCCAGGTTACCGAGTTAGGCACCGTTTACTCCGTAGATGAAATCCGCGAGTTGGCTGAAATTGCACACGCTCATGGCATGTACCTGCATATGGACGGAGCCCGGATTTCGAATGCAGCGGTTTCGTTGGGTCTCCCATTCAAAACCTTTACAAAAGATGCCGGGGTGGATATTCTCTCTTTTGGCGGGACTAAAAACGGCATGATGATTGGTGAGGCTGTTCTATTTTTCAATCGGGCCCTTTCAGAGAACAGCAGGTTTTTCCGAAAACAGGCAGCTCAGCTCTTCTCAAAAATGAGGTTTGTAGGAGCTCAGTTTGTTCCATACCTTCGGGATGAGATTTGGAAAACAAATGCCACCCACTCCAATAAAATGGCAAAGCTCCTTGAATCCGAAATCAGAACAATAAAAGGGATAGAAATCACACAATTGGTGGAGGGAAACGGCGTATTTGCACTGGTTCCTAAAACAATAATTCCCAAATTACAGGAGGAATATTTCTTTTATATCTGGGACGAATCTCGCGGTGAAGTTCGATGGATGACAGCATTTGATACCACAGAAGAGGATATTTTGAATTTTGCTAAGCTCGTTCGGAAACTGATGAACGAATAGACTATTAATGAAGCGATTCCAATCTTTTATATCTTCTCATCTTCTAAATTAGTTTAAAGATGCCCCTACTTTCCCGATATCATCCTGGGAATTATTCTGAAGACCAATTTTTATTGGAAAAGCGGATTGTCAGACATGCCTTGTTTATATCGGGTTCGTTAATTATCCTTTTGTGGCTGATCAAAATTTTCGAGCTGGAGTTCCGGGTTGATTGCTCTTCCTTTGGTATTTATCCCCTAACGGCCAAAGGATTACGGGGCATCCTTTTTGCGCCGCTCATCCATGCAAACGTCGAACATCTTTTGGCAAATACATTTCCGCTATTTATCCTTACCTTTTCCCTGTTTTTCTTCTACAGAAAATCGTCCTATTCAATTTTTATATTCATTTACCTGTTATCGGGCCTTTTTGTATGGCTCGCTGGGCGGGAAGCGCTACATATCGGGGCAAGCGGAATTATTTACGGGCTGGCAGCCTTCCTGTTTATGAGCGGAATTATTAGCTATAATATCCGGTTATTAACCATTTCGATGATTGTGGCGCTCTTTTATGGCGGACTATTCTGGGGAATCTTCCCCGTTAAACCTGAAATTTCGTGGGAATCGCATTTATGGGGAGGTATTTCCGGTCTTGGATTGGCCATTCTTTACCGTAAAAATGCCCCTTCCGATCAGCTGCCCGCCGAAGATGAGGAACCGGGCGATACGGAAGAAGAGGAGGTCACAGAATCGGAAGCTGATCAATCAGGAGATTACAATTGAGCAACTCAGATTTTTATTGTACTTTTGCATCCGAATTTAATTGAAACCAGTTCTGTTTAATTATGATAAGTCGAAGGATAATCCGCACCAAAGTGCTGCAAATATTATATGCTCACGTATCATCCCCCGAGAAAACAATTACTCAATCTGAATCTGAACTTCATTTCAGCATCAGAAAAACCTACGATCTGTACCATTTATTATTTGCCATTCTTGGTGATATTAGTGATTTTGCAAGCGAGCGGATTGAATCACGAAAAATGAAGAATCTGCCAACCATGGATGATCTCAATCCAAATCTCCGGTTTGTAAACAACAGGCTGATTAACAGATTAAGATCAGATAAAAGTCTGAATGATTATTTGAAAAACAACAAGCTCAACTGGTCCCATTATCCCGATCTTATCCGGGGGATTTATACCACGATGACAGAGTCTGAACTGTATAAAGAGTACATCAGTTCTCCCGAGGATGATTTTCAGAATGACCGTCAGTTTTGTGAGGATTTCTTTAGCAATATATTGGTCAATAGCGACTTAATGCTGAATGAACTGGAAGAGCAAAGCATTTACTGGAACGACGACCTTGACTTTACAATTTCGATGGTAATCAAAACGATTAAGAAATTTAAGAGCGCCGACGACCAAAATACATATCTGATGTCGCTTTATAAAGACGAAGAGGACCAGCAGTTTACAACAAAATTATTCAGAAAGGCAATCATCAATAACGTCGAGAACAGAAAGATTATTGAAAACTATACCAAAAACTGGGATGTAGACCGTGTTGCCATTATGGATATATTGATTATGCAATTAGCACTGACAGAGCTGATTGAATTTCCTTCGATTCCAGTCAAGGTGACATTGAACGAATATATTGAGCTCGCTAAGTATTACAGCACCAACAAGAGCAGTACATTCATTAACGGAGTCCTTGATCGGATCACCAAAGATTTCAGGGAAGAGGGTAAAATTGTAAAAGCGGGACGCGGATTATTGGAAGGATAACCTCTGTTTTCCAATATTTGGTGGATCATATTGAAAAACAAGGGATTGACTGATGTAGTTTTCTTCAAATCCCAAGATTCATTTTCACTAATAAACATGAGATCTATTCAATTGAAATTCAGCATTAAATTAGTCTCATGGCTAATTAACTGCTTGTTAATCTTCGTGGTAAGCAGCTGTCACTATACCCATGAAAGCAAAGTAATGCCTGCCCCTAATACCGCCGAAAAAAAGAGTCGCGGGAGGATTGTTTTTGACCAGGAAATTCATAATTTTGGTACCCTGAAAGACGGGGAGATCATCTCCTATTCATTTATCTTTCATAATGCAGGGGGATCTCCGGTTAAGATTCTAAAAGCTGAGCCATCGTGCGGGTGTATCGACCCACATTACAGTTCAAAGGAGATTCTGCCCGGAGCATCATCTGCAGTTGAAGTAGTGTTAAATACTGCCGGGGAATGGGGGAATTTAATCAGGGAAGTCACCATTGAAACCTCGGAAGGGGAAAAAAAAGAGTTGCAGATTGGTGCATTTGTAGAGAATAAACAGTTTGAAAACAATTTAAATACAGAAAAATGAGTTCTATTTTATTTATTACGGCCCAGGCCGCAGCTCCTGCCGGAGCTTCTTCGATGAATATGTTATTGATGATGGGTTTGATGATCGTCGTATTTTACTTTTTCATGATACGTCCTCAGATGAAACGTCAGAAAGAGATGACAAAATTCCGTTCTGCACTTCAGAAAGGGGATAAAATTGTCACAACGGGGGGTATTTATGGTAAAATTGATGAAATTAAGGATAATATTATTATTCTTGAAGTTGCTCAGGGGGTAAAACTAAAAGTTGATAAGAGTGTAGTCCTGAAAGATATGTCGGATGCACCGGATCAAAAATAATTGGCAAAAGGTTTAGAACAATTTCGGGAAGGCTGGGAAACCGGCCTTTTTGCTTAACCAAAATACTTCTCCCATATGCTTCGACGTGCTATTGCTTATATAAAGACTGAGATTAGAGCAATCCGAAACGGAAAAGCATTTGTATTTTTGGCTTGCCTTGCTTTAGCTTCATTCCTTTGGTTTCTTAATGCACTTGAGAAGCGTTACACCGATCATATCATCATACCGGTGAGGTATATTAATTTACCTAAAAATAAAGATCTTACGGGAAAACTACCGGAAAAATTAGATCTTACCGTTGATGCATTCGGATATACTTTACTGCAATATAAACTCAGCCTCGCCTTTTCACCCGTTCAATTTGACGTTAATGAATTGACAAATAATTATTTAGAGAATCTCTTCCTGTCAAAATATTCGATATCGACCAATGCACACAAAGGAGAATTTGCCAAACAGATCAGCAGTGAAATTGAAATTATCAATATCAGACCCGATTCTATAACCTTCAAAGTTAGTCGCATAATCGGGAAACTGATTAAAGTTCACCCGGTTGTTAAGGCAACTTTTGCACGGGAATATTTGCTGCAAAAACCGCCTGTGGCTAAACCTGAATCAATTTTGGTCAGGGGTCCGGAGGAAATACTCGATACCCTTAGCAAAATTAATACCAGGCCAGTTGAACTGAGAAATTTATCCCAGAGTGCAGTGCGTGAGGCTTTTGTAATTCTTCCGACAGAATTGAAATCGGAAATTAGTAAAGTATCCGTTCAAATTGTAGTAGAACAATATACCGAGGCTAAATTTGAGATTCCCATATTAATAATTCATCAGCCCGACTCGTTGCTCATAAAAACCTTTCCATCAAAGGTTAAGGTCCTGGTTAAAGTTGGTATCAGCCAATACAACCGGTTGAATAATAGCAGCTTTAATGCAATAATCGATTATTCGCGCCATTCAACTATACTTTCAAAACTGCCTGTGACATTGGAGAACGGTTCTGAGAATATTCTCTCTTTAGACTATTTTCCTAAAGAGGTCGATTACATTATTGAACGGAAAACTGGAATTAAATGAAAAAAATAGGAATAACGGGGGGAATTGGCAGTGGAAAATCGACTATTTGCGAAATTTTCAGATTATTAGGTGTCCCTGTTTTTCATGCAGATATTGAAGCTAAAAATCTACAGGATAATGATTTAAATATTAAAAAAAGCATAATAAAACTCCTTGGGGACGGGGTTTATTCACAAACAGGAATACTTGACCGCAAAAAAATGGCGGGAATTATTTTTAATGATCGGAAATTATTGGCGGCGGTAAATGAAATTATTCATCCTGCCGTCAGAAAGTGTTTTCAGCAATGGTGTGAAAATTATCAGTCTGTTCCATATGTTCTTTACGAAGCTGCCATACTTTTTGAAAGTGGTTATGCACCTGAATTTGACCGGAATATTCTGATTCTTGCAGACGAGAAGTTAAGGATTGAACGGGTGATCAAACGTGATATGATTACTGAAGAAATTATCAGACAACGGATTGCAAATCAAATGCCAGATATTGAAAAGGTGGACAGGTCAGATTATGTAATTGAAAATAACAACGCAGGCTTAATAATTCCGCAGATTTTAAAATTGGATAAATTAATCAAAGAAGATGGCAAAAATTGGTAAATGGATTGGCGGTGGTTTAGGGTTTACACTCGGGGGGCCACTTGGGGCATTAGCAGGCTTTTTCCTTGGATCTGTTTTTGATGAAGCAGACAATATCATTCATAAGCCTAATAGTGAGACTATTAACAGGGTTGAAATAACCCAGGGAGACTATATGTTTAGCCTGTTGGTACTTGTTTCTGCAGTATTAAAAGCAGATGGCAAAATACTCCGTTCAGAACTCGATTATGTCAAAGAATTTCTAATCAGGAGTTTTGGACCGGATGGCGCACAGCAGGCGCTGATAATTTTAAAGGACCTCACCAAACAGAATATTCCTGTCACCGATGTGTGTGTCCAAATCCGCAAATATGTTGACCATTCTTCCCGATTGCAACTGGTGCATTTTCTGTTTGGGATAGCCAATGCCGATGGACTGGTGCATCCTGATGAACTTCAACTGATTAGGCATATTTCCATGACCTTGGGGATTTCGGAGGCTGATTATAACTCAATTGAAGCAATGTTCGTCCCCAAAACAGACTGGGCCTATGATATCCTTGAAATTCAAAATCAGGCGACCAATGAAGAGATAAAGAAATCATACCGGAAAATGGCGCTTAAATATCATCCGGACAAAGTAAGCTATTTGGGTGAAGATGTACAAAAAGCGGCCAATGAGAAATTTCAAAAACTCAATGAAGCCTATCAGGCTATTTGCAAAGAGCGCGGGATCTCCTGACCGGTAAATTGAACCTCCAGCCGTTTCAATTGTTGTTTTGATTAATAATCTGTGACCTAATAAATAATCGGGAAGGTATAATGTACCATTTAAAATACTGATTTTCTCTTTTTTGACCCCTCTAAATCTCCCCAAACGGGAGACTTTGGGCCAGTAAGCTTTACGCTACTCCCCTCCTTGGGAGGGGTTGGGGGGAGGTCAAAAGAGGAAACAACTTATTACGACATTAAATTGTTCTTATTACATAAATTCCAAAGAAGTAATAATTTTATTCATATCATAAAAAAGCCGGATCATGAAAAAATCTTTTTTAACCATCTCCCTTGTGATTATTGTCATGTCATCTTATGCCCAGTTACCGTTCACTTTTGATTTTGGGTTAAAGGCAGGTATCAATTCGAGTCAGATTATTACCAGCAGCGCCACAATTAATAGTGTTAACTACAGTAATTTCACCTCTCCCGGTAAATCCGGATTTGATTTCGGTGCGTTTGCACGTCTTGGCGGAAAGCGGATCTATCTACAGCCGGAACTCCTGTATTGTCAGCAGAATAGTCAGTCTAGTAATGCTTTGATCACCCAGGAGGTAAATTTGAAGACGATCCAGGTACCGGTTTTGTTGGGTTTTAAACTGATCAACCTGAAGGTGGCCTCCTTACGGGCATTTACAGGACCGGCGATGTCCTTTGTGATGAGCAATAGTAATGTCGATATGGTAGCTGGTAACCTTCAAAACTTTGATCCTAAAAACTTTAAAAACAATATCTGGAACTGGCAACTTGGAGCCGGCATCGATATCCTTAAGCTCACCTTTGATGTACGCTACGAATGGGGTCTTTCCGATACTTCAGGAGGTAACCTGATTAACCCGGGTTTTGTCAATAAGGTTAAAGCAATGACTTTCTCAGTGGGGTTCAAATTTATCTGATCCCAAAAACTTAACCGCTACTAAGGTTATATCGTCATGAACCTCAGTTTTGCCCTGAAAATGGCTCAGGGCATGAAGTGTTTTGTCGACAATTTTTTGTGGAGTCAGTTCCCGCAATGGGTTAACTGTGGAGATAAGCCGCTCAATTCCAAAAAAATCACTGCGCTCATTAAATTGTTCTGTAACTCCATCAGTATAAGCAATTAACGATTCACCCGGAGCTAAAATATAACGGCTTTCGCTATAGGACAGATTACGTTTAACCCCTACCGGGATTCCGTGCGACTGCGTAAGGATCTCTTCCTTGTTATTGTTTCTCAGGATTATTGGATGGGGATGGCCTGCATTGCAATAGATTATTTCACCTGTTTTCAAATTCAGCTTCGCCAATAATATGGTAGCAAACATATCCGATTCATGCACCTGGTTGAGTGCGTCGTTTAGTGATTCCATTATTTTGCCAAGCCGGGTAATTGAATTGGCGATACTTCTGATAAATGTTCTGATCATTACGGAATACATTGCTGCCGGAATACCTTTCCCCAACGTATCTGTAATTGATATAAATAATTGATTATCATCCAATAGAAACAGATCAAACAAATCTCCGCCAACAATTTCCGCCGGGATTAATTTTCCATAACAGTCAAAATCTATGCGGCTGGGGTGAATTGGAAAGTTAGTGGGAACCATACTCATTTCAATATCTCTTGCCAGGTTAAGCTCTTTTTCAATGACTTTCTTATCATGTATATTTTGAATCGTACTTTCCCTGTAATTTGCCAAACGCTCTTTTATTTTATCCATATTTTCTGAAAGAGCCTGAATGTCAGACAAAGATGATACAGGATGCAAATTAGCAAGCCGCCAAAATATCTGGTTCTCAGTATTTATTTTAGGATCATCCGAATTCGCTTCATCGCGGAATCCTGCCTCTTCCACTATTTTGCGGGAATCGTTGGCTAAAAATGAAATAGGAGCCACTATTTTAATTGAATTATAAAGAATTACAAGTGCAGCTATGCTTCCAATAAAAAGAATAATCGGGAAAAAGAACAGACTTAGACGCTTAAATTCGGAAATAAAAAACTGCTCTGGAATGGCAATGATCATATACCAGTTGGATGACCTTACCGGCCAATAGATTACGACTGTTCTTCTGCCGGAGTAAACAAGCTGATATCCTGTGGGGCGTTCGGTAAGCAATTTAACAACATTCAGCTTACTTTTTCCAAAGAAGCTAACCAGTGAACCTGGCCCACGTCCTGTCTCCAAGCTATCAGGATGGTAAACAATCTGGTTTTTATCATTTAAAAGAACTGCTAATTCTGACTTTAGCAACTGTTTTTTCAGGTTTCTGAGATGCCGGTCTATGTTTACCAGGCAGAAAAAGGTTGCATGAAACGTTGAACCGTTGTGAATATATTCAAAAGGATAAGCATAATTCACGACCCGGGCTCCCAGTGCCGGATCATAATAGGGTACACTCCACTCAGGTTTGGGCTGATTAAGCATTTGGTTTATCCATTCATCGGCGATTTTATTTTGGGAGACAAATCTCGAACTATCCGAAAGGATGAGTTCTCCTGAGCGGAATAAGGTAAAGTTTGATTTCCGGATCAGATGGTTATTGGTCTCAGATATGATCATGGAAAAGGATTGCGTTGCGGGTTGACCGTCAAAAATCATTGCCATTAATTCACCCGGGCCTTTTTGCAATTCAGTCTGATGAATAAGAGCCAGATGTTTGGTAAATCTCGATGCATCATCCATCGAATTCTCAACATCATCGAGTATTTCCCGAACCTCAAACTGAAGCCGGTAACGATTACTTTCAAACATCAAATTCCTGATGTAATAATAGCCTATAAAAATTAAAAATCCAGAAATGAATATTGCAAGGATTAAAAAATAAATACTCACATGGTAGGAAATATTTTTAAACGTATTTACACCTTTATCAGCGTGATGGTTCATAAGGTTTCGAATCAATCAGAAGGGATCAGATTAACTGTAGGATATTGAAAATAAGAATAATGAAAAAAATTGACTGATTCATATTCCATCTAAATAAATTGGGAAGCCGTAGCTAAGTGCAGCTTTTGAATTTACTTCTCCTAAAATACAAAATATAAAAGTAAAAAAGTAAGATTAATCAATATAAATAATAACAAAAAAAGAGCCGATTTCCCGGCTCTTTTTTTGTATCGTAAATGGTTGTGAAAACTGATAAATCAGGTATTCATCGCACCGCAAACATTGATAACCTGTCCGGAGACATATGATGCAAGGTCTGAGGCGAGGAATAAAGCGACTTTAGCGACCTCCTCAGGCAAACCGCCACGCTTCATAGGAATGGTGGCTTCCCATTGTTTGCGGGCATCCTCCGGAATCTTGGCCGTCATTTCGGTAATGATAAAACCGGGTGCTATGGCATTGGATCGTATCCCTCGTGAGCCAAGTTCTTTGGCAATTGATTTGGTAAATCCGATAATACCGGCTTTAGATGCGGAATAGTTCGATTGTCCGCCATTTCCACTTACTCCAACAACAGAACTCATATTAACGATCGATCCGCTTCGTTGTTTAAGCATACCTGCCTGAACAGCCTTTGTGAAATTAAATACCGATTTCAGGTTTACAGTAATCACCGCATCCCACTGCTCCTCTGTCATTCGCATCAGCAAGGTATCTTTGGTTATTCCGGCATTGTTGATCAGAATATCAACTGATCCGAAGTCTGCAGTAATCTGGTTTACAATATTCTGCGTTTGGTCAAATTTTGATGCATCTGATGAATAAGCCTTCGCTTTTACACCCATCGCCTGAAGCTCCGCTTCTGTTGCCTTGGCGATGTCGTCGTAAAAAAGATCGGTAAAGGCAATATTACACCCCTCTTCTGCAAATTTTACAGCAATCGCTTTTCCAATACCACGGGAAGCACCCGTAATAATAGCTGTTTTCCCCTCTAAAAGTCCCATTGTCATATAGTTTATTTAAAATGTCCGTTGGAATAACCATGTTCAAAATGATTATCATTTTCGGTTAATGATCAGTGCGCAAAAATACAAATCTTTCCCGATTAACAATTATCTTTACCTTTGTCCCCAAAGAATATCCAAATCCCTCCCACCAAAATCAAGTTAAATTCAGGAACATCCCTTTAATTGCATGGTCAGAACCATGGGTGTGCTGAAAATAAACTGATCACTCTCCCTATTTGGCAGTTTTGCATTTTCTGAAACTTCAAATTGGCTGCCGTGAAATTTGGTCAATTTTCCTTAGTCTGCTTAACAAGGTTGGATGGGAATAATGAAAAAATACATATAGCGGATGAGGAGTTAAATTACTTAAATTACTGATGGACAATTTTTTCAAAGCAGAGCTAAGAAATTCGCCTCCATACTCCTCTGCGGCAAAACGGTCAGCCTGATATTCGTTCATTCTGGATAACCCATTCATTCCCACTCCAAAGAGCAGGGAAAGTGGCGAATAAAGAATCCCAAATGAAATCATTGCTAAATGAAACCCTGGCACATCTGACCCAAGCACTTTGGCAAAGTCCGGATTATTGCTGACAAGCGAAAACACGTAAAGCATAAGTGCCGTTGAAAGCAGAGAAGTAATGAAGCCCAGATAAACATGATGCTTCTTATAATGTCCGGTCTCATGTGCTAAAACAGCAACTATTTCATTGGTATTCAAATTATTGATTAATGTATCGTACAATACGATCCTTTTCTTGCTTCCCAGTCCGGTGAAATAGGCATTTGCTTTTGTAGACCGTTTCGAACCATCGATCACAAATATGCTATCGAGCTGAAATCTCGCCTTACGGCAGAATGCCGTTATTGCATCTTTCAGATCGCCATCGGCCAGCGGGTTTTGTTTATTGAAAAGTGGTACAATGATGGTTGAATAAAACAATAACATAAAGACAGAAAAGAGTCCAATCACAAGCAGCGCATAAATCCAGAATAACTGGCCGGCAATGAGGTAGATCCAAACAATCAGACAGAGCATCAATCCGCCGATAATTGCTCCAATCAGCAGCCCCTTGAGCTGATCCATAATAAAGAGACGCCTGGTTGATTTGTTAAATCCAAATTTCTCCTCAATCCGGAAAGTGTCGTACCATTTAAATGGCAATCCAAATAGCTCACTCAGAACACCCAGAATTGCGAAGAAGATCAGGGTAACAACAATCGGATTACTCACATAATTTCTGACTATGCCGTCCAGCCACCCGAATCCCCCGGAGGCGAATGCGATTAAAAGAATTATAAATGACACCGATTCGCTCACCATGGCAAATCTGTGCTTTGATTTCTCATATTCCATCGACAGCCGGAATTTCTCTTGGTTGTAAATTCCCTCAAGTTCAACCGGGAGTTTTAAGGACCATTTGGTCGTATTCAAATAATCGAGCCAACGTTCAAGGATAAAATTGACGACCAAAATAAAAATGATGGCATAATAAAGATAAAAAACCATTTAAGGAATTGAATATAAGTTTAAAATACTGAATAAAAAAGCCATAAATCAAGGGTGACTCACATTCAGAAGTGAATTCAGACTCTCTGCTTTAAGCTTCCTTTGATATAGCGTTGCTACATAGGCTTTGGCAATTTTCCTTTTTTCACCGCTTTTAAGCAACTTTAAAGATTGATCAGACCAGAAACCGGCTTTGACAGTGTCACCAAGCATTTCCATTGCAACTGCATAATTCAGGGCTGCAACACCGGCAACTCTGGGTTGTGAACTTTTTGTATATTTTTCCCAGATATGGGCAGCTTCTGTCCATTTATTTTTCATTGCTAAAGACATCGCTCTTGCAAAATCAGGCTGATCCAGTGCAATTAAAATGCGTGACGATTCAGTCCAATGAGGAACGATCCGCTTGCTGTAATTTCTGGCAGCTATGCTACAGGCATTTGCAATAGCCTCTCTCCTACCAGGAAGATTAAACTTCTGATTATTCGGATTGGAGTTTTCATTCCATCTCACCACCTCAGAATAAGTAAAACGGTCAATCGGGCTATTATTTTGCGGAGTATAAACAGACCAAATTGCCGTTACTTTTACGTTTGCTTCCGGACTAATTTCGCCACCAGCAGAACCGGTATGCCGGCTGTAAAAAAAACTTAGCATCTCGAGTGAGATCACTGCATTTGTCTCACTTTCAACACATAAAGATTGAATAAATGAGGGTGAGAATGGCAATTCCTTCCCTCCGGAATGGGGTTTGACGGCATTGCAGGGATACACAAAAACCTCGTCAAACCGGCCCGATTCCAATAATTCTTTACGAAGACTCTCCAGACTTTTGGTAACTGTAATGCTGTCAATCAATAGATTATCCTCTTTCTTTACTTTTTTAAGCCGAAATTCAATATTTGAATATCCGGACAAAGTATCGACCGAAAACTTAAAGTTACGTGCGATCAGAGCCACTTTTCTGATTGTTGGAGGCAATAACACCTTTCCGGGTTCCATTTGGTCTATTGGAACACTTTGCGTGGTCATGCAGGAAGAAAGTATCAAACCCGCAATTAATATCCCCAGGTATCTGTAAGTACTTCTCATGATTGGATTATTTTTATAACCGTTTGAATATGGCATTTTGCTATCATACGTTCAAAAACAATGCCAGATTTCGGTTTTTAATACCTCTGTTTACTTTCCCGAAGTTTTGAGGTGCGATTGTAGTAAAGTGACCTGAGATATGTCTCAGCAGCCTGGGAATAGCTGGTTTTATACGATTTCAGACCCCATTCGATTGCCAGATCGAGATTGCCATTCATTTCAGCTGCCAGAGCAAGATTAAATTCGACCTGACTTCTTATCCGTTTTGATTTTACCGATGCAAATTTACTCCAGATTTCAGCGGTTTCCTCCCATTTATTTTCTTTCAGATAGGCTGTTGCAGCATCTATTTCCTTATTACCGGTAATAAAATAATAGCGCAGCTGATTCTGCCAATTCGGGGAGATATACGCGGCCATCTTCAAGCCGGAAGCGATTCCACCGCCGGTTAAAGCCTCCTTGGTCCGTGGCATTTGTTCGTACAGGTCCGGCAAAGAGTGGCTGCTTGCCTGCCAAAAAATAGAGTCCATCACCTGAAAGCGATAAGCTCCCGCATGATTGCCCGAACGATAAAGTCGCCACTGTGCATTATAACCAATATCGGTATTTGCACTATATACATTACCCGATGAACCATATTCGGGTTTAAAATAGTATTTAGTGGTCAGATGTTCCGCAAAACTTTCCAGACTTAAAACAGCATCTACATTATATTCCCTGCACATATTATTTATGGTGCTGGAATCCAGCGGATTGGTGATGACATTATCGTCATAACGCACAATATTTGGCTCTTTGGGAATGACCACATCAAATCTCCCCGAATTAAAAAGTGCCTGAGCTGCAACCCGGATCACGGTATCGGCAGCTGTACTGTCGCGAAAAACAGCCTCAAGTGACATCCTTCTGTTGATCAGTATTTTTTCGATAGAATCGGTTGGAATATTTGAAAATTGCATATTCATGCTTCTATTCACCACCACCAGACTCTGAATATCATCGGCAACGGGATATTCCGGTAACCCGGCCACCTGGATCTCAATGCTTTTCAGCGATGAACAGGAGAAAAATGAGACACATAAATATATAAATAACAATCCTTTAACAAAATCAGATAAGATCCTGCCAAAGGAATATTTCACTTTCACCCGCGGATATTCCATATTAATAATAATTCTACTTAATATTTTAACTGCAAATAACGTAATTTTTTAAGCATGAAAAATTAATATTGGTATATCAAGACGGAATAATAGCGCTTTTGTCACGCTCGGCATGAATAATGAAGTTATGAGATTCCGCTTATGAGCTGTAACTGAAATTAGATCAATTTCGTGTTCTGTTATAAAATTTTCAATTCCAACAGCCAGATTTTTATTGACAATGAGATTAAAATCCATGGTTACAAGGTCAACATCGCCGATATATTTTTCTTTAAAATGGGATAAATCATAGTTAATATATGGATTATCCATGGTATCGTCGATATGGACTATGCTAATATGGGTTTCAAGAGGCTTTGCAATTTTGATTAATTCCCGGATGGCTTTTCCATCGGATTTATCAAAATTGGTGGCATACATGACCCTTTTAAACATTGTTTTTTTGTAAATTGTATCTTCCGGAACAGCCAAAACCGGGATGCGTGATTTATTAATAAGATCAACGGTAAAACTCCCAAGCCAGTTTTCGGCTGATTCTTTTCCACGCACCCCCACAATGAGCAGGTCATATTTTCCTGCCACGGCAAAATCAAGAACAGCCTCTTCAGCAATACCTCCGATTAATTCAGTGTTGATGGAAATACCTGAAAGGTCTTGCTCTCTGGTATAGTTCTCCAGTTTTTTCCTGAAATCGTCCATCATCTCAGTGGCATCTGCAATGATTTCGTTGAGAGTTCCTGCAATATCGGTAGGAAATGAGTAAAAATGATCACTCGCCACCAGATCAGTCGCCGGATTAAAATAGATGTGAATTAGAGTGATCTCAGCCCCTTTTTGCTGTGCTAAATGGGCGGCATAACAGGCTGCATTAAGTGAGACTGGAGAGAAATTAATGGGAACAACTATTTTTTTTATAAAACTATTATCTGTCCCATCGGGTGTTCTGAACGGCTTTTCGGCCATATTTCCAATCAGCTCCAAAGCCTTTGAAGCATCTGTATCGCAAACCTGCAGCTGAATCTGCCCTTCCAGTTGAGAGGCTGCTTCAAGACTTATTCCGTGATCGAGCAGATAACTTTCAATACCTGCCATATTGAGCCATTCCTTCATCAAACTGGCCTGATTGATATGGTCCAATGTAGCCACCGTAATTAATTTATTTGCCATTTGTCAGATTTTTTTAAGGTTTAAATTCCTGCAGAGACCCTAAACTTTGAACAATAATTGCAAACGCTGATTAAGCCAGAACTTTACTATAAATATACAAAATCAAATTGAGAATTCAAAGATTAATCAATAATTAGCAAGCACATCGACCAAAAGAATCCAGAATTTATTAACCGTTTCAATGTTTATTTTTTCGTCCGGAGAATGAACACCTCGCATGGTAGGACCAAATGAAATCATATCAAGTTCAGGAAATTTTTCAAGAAAGAGTCCGCATTCCAGACCGGCATGAATTGATCTGACAACAGGCTCTACCTGAAAAAGTTTGATGTAGGAGGATCTGGTGACGCTCAGCAATTCCGAATTGGGGTTTGGAGCCCATCCGGGGTATCCTTCACCATGTATAATATCCGCTCCAATCAATTGAAATACAGACTCTACCATGAACGCAGCATCCCATTTTCCACTTTCGAGGTCGCTGCGCTGACTTGTAGTGATTTGAATCAGGTTTCCTGATTTTATCTTTACCGAAGCCAGATTAGTCGAGGTTTCGACAAGTCCTGGCATTCTGGTGCTCATGGTTAAAACCCCATGTGGACAACCATATAATGCGTTGACCAATTTGGTCTGGGTTAACCGGTCAATCACTTTCTCCGGCAATTCACCCGATTCAAGCAAAAGCCGGATACCTGGTTCATCGTGGATGATTTCTGATTCAATATGGGATCTGTAAATATTAAAATCGATCGTTACCTTTTCTTTTCTTGAAACCGGCACCAAAATGGTGGCAGATGCTTCGCGTGCAATGGCATTACGCAGATTGCCACCCTGATAATCTGCAATGTGTATTTCATATTTTTGCATGATCTGCCATAAAAACCGGTTTAGGATCTTGATAGCATTTCCTCTGTTTTTATTGATGTCATCACCGGAATGCCCCCCCAGGAGACCGGAGACAGAAATTCGGACAGGAAAAAACCCGGATGGAGTATCAACGGACTCGTAATGAAGCGTGGCTACCGTGTCAATTCCGCCGGCACACCCGATAAATAATTCACCTTCATCTTCAGAATCGAGATTGATCAGTGCCTTTCCGTTAAAAAAACCAGATTCGAGTGCCTTGGCGCCGGTAAGCCCGGTCTCTTCATCTACGGTAAATAGACATTCGATCGGACCATGATTCAGCGTATCATCGGTTAATATAGCCAGCTGGGCAGCGATACCTATGCCGCAATCTGCGCCCAGGGTGGTTCCTTCAGCGGTAACCCAATCTCCATCAATATACGGTTTTATCGGATCGGTATCAAAATTATGAACTGTCCCTTCGTTCTTTTCACAAACCATATCCAAATGGGATTGTAAAACCACGGACCGCCTGTTTTCCATCCCTTTTGAGGCCGGTTTTGAAATTAGGACATTGCCGGCTGAATCCCTTTTAAATGGAAGCTGGTGTATACGCGCAAAACCGGCAAGAAATGCGATAATCTTATCTTCACGCTTCGATGGGCGGGGAATCTGACATATTGACTCAAAATGGCTCCATATTGAAGCCGGCGTTAGACCATTTAAATTATTCATAAATTTATCTGTTTGAATTTCAGTATTATAAAACAAAGATTAGGTGAAAGACCTGACCAATAAAATTATCATTTTTTTTATAAAACTAATTGCTTACTTTTGTGATGAATTGGTGCCCTTATGGGCTTAATTTGGGAATCCGGTGTAAATCCGGGACAGTACCCGCTGCTGTAAAACCCGATTCCGCTGTTGCGGAATAGTATGTTTCTGGTTAATAGCCACTATCCTCGCCAAAAAAAGGATGGGAAGGCAATCAGAGATCGGGATAAGTCAGAAGACCAGCCATTCACGGTTTAAGCTTTCGGGATAAAAGCGTTCAGGTGGCCGGTTTACCATTCTGCAAGACTTCCCATTAGCTTAGAATCAATTATTGTCTGACAAATAAATTGATTTTAAGTATGTTGAAAATTAGATTCCGGATTATTTTATCTCTTTTTGCAGGTCTTGCCTTGTTCGGATCATGCAATAACGGGCATAAGGTTACAGCCCCATTAATCTCCTTTATCACCCCATCGAGCGGGTTTAAAGTTGCTATCGGTGATTCGTTACCGTTAAATCCAACGGTTGTCAATAACTCAGGATCTTCGTATACCTGGGCGGTAAATGGCGTAGTTGTCTCATCATCAAAAATTTTCATGTTTACACCATTAAAAATAGGTGATTATACCATTCAACTTAAAGTATCCAATGAAGTTGGAAGTGACGATAAATCGATTTTGGTGACAACATTCACAAATAACTCGCCATATATCACTAAAGTATTTGATTATCAGTATGGTCCGGGGCAGATGGCAACTGGAATTCCTTCAGACTGGAAAGGTAATGATTTTGTTGGACAGCCCTGGACGGGCACCAGGACATACACCTCTCTGGGAGGCTGGGGAGGTTACATTATTGCCGGTTTTGATCATACCATTAAGAACGTAACCGGCGCTGATTTCGGCGTCTATACTCAACCCGGAACGGGATCAGAGCCGGGGGTGGTATATGTGATGTATGACGCGAATAAGGATGGCATCCCCAATGACGGAGATTGGGCAGAGATCAGGGGAAGTGAATACAATAATTCTGAAACAATTCATAATTATCAGGTTACTTACTACAAACCAGTTACCAATGGTGATGGCTATGTGACCTGGAAGGATAATCAGGGGAATAGCGGGGAACTTGTTCCTGAATATGGAACAGGTTCGTGGTGGTGGAGCGGATATGGCAATCAAACAAGCGTAGTCTTCACCGGTGAAAGATTGCCAGATGCCTATATCAATACGTCGACCCAGGCCGGAGTCCAAAACTGGGCAGTCAGGCCTGGCCTTTTTTCCTTCGGATATGCCGAATGTTATTTTAATTTGGATTACAATAATTCATTGAAAGCCAATTTGTTTGATATTTCTAATGCTGTTGATAAGTCGGGAACTCCGGTTACCCTCCCGGGAATCACCTTTATCAAGGTTCAGAGCGGTGTATTCCAGATTGCGGGTTGGTTGAATGAAGTATCACCCGAGATTAGCGGAGCCGTCGATCTTTCATTGGTACAATATACCCCCAATTAATTGACAGTTAATCGTAAATGTCAAATAATCCGCCTATATTCCACCATCCCGACTTTAACTATCAATTATTCATTAAGGTATTGATTTTGATTTTGATGACTTCCAGGGTCTCCAATGCGCAGCAACTTATTAAGGATACGTTAAGAATTAAAACTATCGAAGTGTATACGAAGTCATTGGTCAAGGAAGAGGCAGGAAAATCAATTACCAAAATAGATTCTCTGTCAATGATTAAGTCTTTGACATCCAGTCTTTCTGAGTTGATTGCGCAAAACACAACAATTTTCATAAAAGATTATGGACGCGGGGCGATGGCAACAGCCTCCTTTCGGGGGACTGCCCCTTCGCACACCCAGGTGTTGTGGAACGGCATAAATCTGAACTCTCCGATGCTCGGAATGGTCGATTTTTCTGTAATTCCCGTCTATTTTACCGATAATGTCAGCTTATTGCATGGTTCAGGATCGCTGTCTGAAAGTAGCGGGGCGCTTGGAGGCACCATAAAACTTGAGAATTCGGCCAATTGGCAGAATAAATTGTCGGGACGCCTGCTCACCGGCGTAGGCAGTTATGGGACAAGGGATGAATTTTTCCAGATTAACTGTGGAAACAGGAAAATCCAGTCGCAGTCTCGGGCATTTTATAATTATTCAGACAATGACTTTCCATTTGTAAATAAGCTAATTGCCAATATCGATCCGAAGACCGGAGCCTACCTCTACCCCACTCAGCGGAATGAAAATTCGCAGTATAAAAACTACGGTTTTCTGCAGGAATTTTATTTTCACCCCACCCAAAGGAGTATTCTGACAATGCGCTGCTGGTACCAAAGCAATGACCGGAGCCTGCCCCGGCTACTTACCAATGAAACGGATGTTAATGCCAACATAAATAAACAATCCGAAAAAGCCCACCGCCCGGTTTTTGAATGGAAGCATTATGGCACAAAAGGAACCTTAAACGTGACCTTAGGATCAAATATTGAGCTCACAACCTATCAGCTTAAGACAATCGTTTCAGGAGCCGGAGACCAGATTGTGACTGACTCCCATTCCAGGTCTGCATCTTACTTTATCAGAGCGTATTACAATTATCAATTCGCTGATAATCTTTCGTTGATAACCGGTGCGAATACAACTGCCGACAACGTATATTCAAATAATTCGCCGCAAAATGGGGTGTCCCAGGTTTATAATAAACAACGCCAGGAGCAGTCAGGTTCTGTTCAGCTAAGCAAATCGTTTAATGATCATGTGTCTGCCAACATTCTGCTGCGGGAAGACCTGATCAATGGTGTGGCTACCCCAATGATTCCGTCTGTCGGGATCGGGTATCACCCGTTTGCAGACAAAGGATTTTTTCTGAAGGGTAATCTGGCCCGGAACTATCATCAGCCAACCCTGAATGATCTGTATTACATTCCCGGTGGCAACCCACTATTGAAGGCCGAAGAGGGGTTAATGGCCGATATGGGAGGAGGATATTCTGCCGTTTCCGGCAAACTGAATTTTCACGCTGAGCTAAATGGTTATTTTTCAGGGATAAATAACTGGATTATCTGGCTTCCTGCCCCGCAGGGCTATTGGGAACCGTCGAATATGAAGCGGGTAAATACAAGCGGAATTGAGTTAAATACAGGTATCAGCGGAAAATTTAATGGTATAGACTATCATTTTAATGGGAATTATGCCTATTCACGCACAATCAATCGCGATGATCCGCGTAATTGGGCTGACGAGTCGATTGGGAAGCAGCTCCCCTATATTCCGAAACATTCTGCCAATATTCTGGGAAATCTATCTTATGCCAATTTCCATTTCACCTGGAGCTGGAACTGGTACAGCGAACGTTTTGCTACCACCAGCAATGATAAAACTTCAGCATTAAATGTACTCTCTCCCTATTTTATGAATAACCTTTATTTTGGCAGGGAGGTCAGGCTGAATAAAAGCAAATTTGATCTGGAACTAAAAATTCTCAACCTGTTCAACGAGGAGTACCAAACGGTGCTTCAATATCCGATGCCCCGGAGAAATTACTCATTGTTAATTCGTTATAACTTTTAAAATGACTGTACGCCAATTTTATATTCTATTTATTCTGTCAGCGCTTTCTTTGTTTTACGGGTGTATAAAGAAAAACGGAGTGGTGATTAATTCGCAAAAAGTGAATATCCCTGCGCATGGGGTGTTTATCGTAAGCGAAGGAAATTTCATGTATGGCAATGCGTCGCTCTCGGTTTATGATCCGGCGACAAGGAGCGTTCAAAATGACATTTTTTACTCGGTCAATAGCTTGCCCCTGGGAGATGTTGCCCAATCCATGGACATCCAAAATGGCCTTGGCTATATTGTGATCAATAATTCGGGAAAAATTTATGTGATAGACACCACATCCGGAAAATATGTCGGCAAAATTACCGGGTCGTTGACTTCTCCGAGATATATGCATTTTATGAGCACCGCAAAATCTTATGTCACAGATCTTTATGCCGGAAAAATTACAATCGTAAACCCCACAACCTATCAGGTAACGGGCACAATTCTTACACCGGGGCATCCATCTACCGAACAGATGGTTCAATACAATGAATTTCTGTTTGTCAGTTGCTGGTCATACGATAATACGGTGCTTGTGATAAATACCAAAACCGATCAGGTGGTGGATTCGATCAAAACGGGGATACAACCGGGCGGACTGGTGATGGATAAATTCAATAAAATATGGGTTCTCTGTGATGGAGGATGGGTGAAAACCGGGTCCGGGGGACGAATTCCGATGCTCCAAAGGATTGACCCTAATTCACGAACCATTGATGAGAGTTTTTCGCTGACCTCAGATGCCAATCCTTGCCGTTTGACAATCAACGGAACAGGCGACTCCATTCTCTTTATTAATGCAGGAATCTGGAAGTTTGGGGTAAATCAAACCTCCGTAGGAGATCATCCTTTTCTGGCTGCAGGAAAGCATCTCTATTACAGCCTGGCAGTGGATCCAAAAACTTCAGAAATATATCTTAGTGATGCCATCGATTATCAACAGAATGGAATTATTTATAGATATTCTTCATTGGGCGCAAAAGTTGACAGTTTCAAGACAGGCATAATTCCGGGTTCATTTTGTTTTAAATAAAAGCTGTCGTTCGAAGAATTTTACAGTACAATGGCAAAGGTAACTCCGCCACCATTTTTGTAGACGGCAGGCAGTATCACTTTATTTCCCTTCTTGCCCCAACGGTACCGATGGGTATAGTAAACGACCTTTGTCGAGAATATTCCGATACCAGCGCCAACCAAAACATCCGATATCCAATGCATATCATTTATCATACGGTACATCCCGGTAGTTGCGGCAGCAGCATAGCCGGCAACACTGATCCACGGCGAGGTGTCGCGATATTCCATATCCAGAATTGTAGCTGATACAAAAGCCTGGGCTGTGTGACCGGAGGGCATTGAATTCATCCCTCCCGACGGGCGCCGGGTTGGCACACAATATTTCATTCCATCCACCAGAGCATTCATCAGCAATTCTGCCTTTGCCGAAATGACAAGCTGATTAATCAGATCACTTCTGCTTTTCACTCCGGCAGCTTTTAATCCGTAAACTGCAGCAAGCGGAGCAAATTGCAAGTAGTTATCTATATGAGACTTCGCATTTGGAAACCCGTTCATTACATCCTTATGGATTGAATACTTGCTGTAAAAGGAATTGGACTCAGGCAATAAGGTAATTGTTCCTGCGAGGATCAGTACAGCAGGAGCTACGGACCCTTTGATCCATTGGCATTGGACAGTCGGGTTATGAAGGGGCATAATTCCAACCTGGCGAACACTCAGTGTGTCAGACGATTTGTTCAATACAAACTGCTGTGAATAAACTGATTGAGCAATCAGGAGGAGTAAAACAATAAGAATATTTTGTCGTAGAGTCATGGCTTTATTTAAGATCAGAGCAAAGTAATCCATTTATTTTAATATATTTTTGTATTTTACAGGAGATTAGTGTTTTTAGTAAATAGTGATTAACAATTTATTTTATGGACGGAAGGGACCGAAAGAACATAAAACCCGGAATTGAAGTGGCGATAGTTCTGAAGGAGGATCAGCGAACAGGGAATCTGACGGAAGGGATTGTTCAGAACATATTGACCAACAGCCAATTTCACCCGCATGGAATCAAAGTCAGGCTGACAAGTGGAGAGGTCGGCAGGGTTAAAGAGGTACGAACCAGTTGAGATTTTTTAAGGGGCGATTTAAAACTTCAATGTGACGAAGGGGTGAATAATTGCCCGGCTTATTAGATTCCGGTCTTGTCTCACGATCCAATTGTCCCAATTTTTCTTCGTATTTTTGCAAAAAAACAAGAAGAAAAATGGCTACAATAAATCTTTCAGCATACGATCTGAATTCTGTTCAGGATGGAAAAGAGATGAAATTTGGAATCGTGGTTTCAGAATGGAATTACGAAATAACGGGCGCTCTGGCCCGGGGCGCAAAGGAGACGCTTATGAAACATGGTGTAAATGAAGACAATATTCTGGTCAGGCATGTTCCGGGGAGTTTTGAGTTAACTCTTGGCGGGCAATTTTTTGCCGAATATACCGATGTTGACGCAATTATTCTGTTGGGCTGCGTTATTCAGGGCGAAACCCGCCATTTCGATTTTATCTGTCAGGGTGTAGCCAAAGGAGCTACTGAGTTGAATATCAAGTATAATCTTCCGGTGATATTTGGTCTTTTAACCACAGATAATCAACAACAAGCACTGGACCGGGCCGGTGGCAGACTGGGTAATAAGGGCGATGAGGCTGCCGTTACCGCCATCAAGATGGTTGCACTTCAGACTGGTTTTGAGAACGGGATTAACCAGCAATAATCGGATTTTAAAGGTTTTGAAGCAATTAAAGTTGATTTAATTAACCGGCATTAAACTTAAAGGGCAAGTAACCGTTATTAAACGGAATAGTATTGGATTGATATTTAATTTTTAAAATTTAATATGCATCTGGAAGAAGACAAGCTAAATAAATCATTACCTATAACCAGAGAGAACGTTATTGACGATTATTACACAGCTTTCCTAAGCAGACAGCTGAGTATTTTAGGGAGAAAAGAGGTGCATGCAGGACGAGCGCATTTTGGCATTTTCGGAGACGGCAAAGAAATTGCACAGGTTGCCTATGCCAAATACTTCCTAAAAGGAGACTGGAGATCAGGGTATTACAGAGATCAAACCTTTATGATGGCGGCCCATTTACTCAGTCCTGAGGAATTTTTCTCACAAATATATGGTGATACAGACCTTGAAAATAACCCGTCAACCGGCGGGCGCAATTTCAATAACCATCATGCAACCCGAACTTATGGCAAAGGTATTGGGCTCGATAACCTGCTCGAACAAAAAAACTCTTCTTCGGATGTGTCATCTACGGCGGGTCAAATGCCCCGCCTGTTAGGTTTGGCTCAGGCTTCAAAACTGGTGAGGGAAAATCCTGATTTACAACAATTTCTGGAAAACAGAATTACCGGAAATGAAGTAGCTTTTGGCACAATCGGGGAATCGAGTACATCCGAAGGGATGTTTTTTGAGACCATCAATGCTGCATGCGTGCTTCAGGTTCCACTTGCCCTGGCAATCTGGGATGATGGTTTCGGGATAAGTGTTCCGGTTGAACTTCAGACTGCCAAAGGAAGTATTTCTAAGGCGCTTAAAGGGTTTGAAGCAGACGAAAATGATCCGGGTTGCAAAATTCTTGTATGTCCGGGATATGATTATCCCGCTTTAGTCCGTACATTTGAAAAAGGGATAAAAATTTGTCGCGAACAACATATACCCGTCATTTTCCACATTACTGACCTGACCCAACCCTTGGGTCACTCCACTTCAGGATCTCATGAACGGTATAAAAGTGATGAACGGATTGCCTGGGAAAAGGAGCATGATCCTATCCAGAAGTTTCGCGAATGGATACTGCAGGAAGATCTGGCCGATCTGGAAACCATAGTTTCACTTGAAACCAGGGCAACTGAACGGGCCCGGCTAGCAAGGGAGTTAGCCTGGCAATCTTTTATTCAGGATTTTGAAGCCGAAAAGAAACAATTGCAGGAGCTGATCGATTCGATTGGAGTTGAAAACAATCCGCTGCATGAAAAAATAAGCCTGGAGCTGGAACAAGTTCTGGTAGCCCCTTTTCCTACCCGCAAAAAATTGCTGGCTTTGGCCAAAACCCAACTGAGGTCGATGCACGGAATTGCTTCACTTCAAAAAAATAAACGAGCACTTTCAACCTGGGTTTCCCGGATTGAAAAGAATGGCTACGATAATTATAACACCCATATATTTAATGATTTAGATCATTATAATACAAGTTATGAAATTAAGCCTGTATATACTCCCGAGTCAATATCAGTTCCTGCTCATGAAATCCTGAACCACAATTTTGATGTGCTGTTTGCCAAATACCCGCTGTTGCTGACCTTTGGCGAGGACACCGGAAGATTGGGAGATGTCAACCAGGGTATGAAAGGGATGCAGGAGAAGTACGGCATTCACAGGGTTTTCGATACAGGTATCAGGGAAACTACGATTATTGGTCAGGGAATCGGATTAGCCCTGCGGGGATTTCGCCCCATTGCAGAAATCCAGTACCTCGATTACCTGCTCTATGCCTTGCCGACCATTTCAGACGACCTATCGACGCTATTTTACCGTACAAGCGGACAACAAATTGCACCGCTGATCATCCGCACCAGGGGTCACCAATTGCAGGGTATGTGGCATTCCGGATCACCAATGAGTATGTTGCTGGGTTCCATGACAGGTATCAGTATTTGTGTACCGCGCAATATGACCCAGGCTGCCGGTTTCTACAATACACTCTTAAAAGCTCATAATCCGGCATTGGTTATCGAACCGCTGAAGGGGTATTACATTCGTGAAACACTTCCGGAAAACCTGGGCGAATTTACGGTTCAACTCGGCGTTCCCGAAATACTGGAAGAGGGTGACGACATCACCATAGTTACTTATGGCTGGAATGTCACCATTGCACACAGTGCCGTCAATAAATTAAAAGCGTTGAATATATCAGCGGAATTAATTGATATACAAACACTTCTGCCATTTGATAATCAACAGATTATTGGCCGCTCTGTCCAAAAAACGAGGAAAATCCTGTTTGTGGATGAGGATGTTCCCGGTGGCGCTACAGCCTATATGATGCAAAAAGTGGTGGAAGAGCAGAAAGCATTTCAATACCTGGAAGTACCGCCTAAAACACTCTCAGCCAAAGTACATCGGGGTGCTTACGGAACGGATGGCGAATACTTCTCCAAACCCAACACGGAAACCATTATCGAAGCCGTTTATGAGTTAATGCACACCCATAATCCGGAAAAGTATCCCGGACTTTATGATTGAATAAAACCTCAAAATTGAAACAGATCCATTCAAACATCCAAAGATCAGACGATCAGTTTAAGGCGCGTGTTGAATCATTTGCCGAAATCATGGCCATTTATCATTCCAGGATGAATAGCGTCATGAGGCGGGAGGAGGATTTGGCTTTCAAAAGGCATAGCTCGCGCGGAAAACTTGACGCACGCAGCAGAATTGAATTGCTCATTGATGAGAAAACCCCTTTTCTGGAACTCTCAGCGCTGGCAGCTTTTGGACAATATGGGGACCAGTTTCCGTCAGCCGGAATTATCACCGGGATTGGAAAAATCGAGGGAAAATTGTCAATGATTATTGCAAATGATGCAACGGTTAAAGGTGGAACCTATATTCATGAAACGGTAAAAAAACATTTGAGAGGCCAGGAAATTGCCTTGAAAAATCACCTGCCATGCGTTTACCTGGTCGATTCCGGAGGTATTTTTTTACCCGAACAGGCCCGTATCTTTCCTGATAAAGATGGTTTCGGCCGTATTTTTTATAACCAGTCGCAAATGTCTGCAGCAGGAATTCCGCAAATTTCAATCGTAATGGGGTCTTGCACTGCCGGAGGCGCTTATGTACCGGCCATGAGCGATGAAACGATTATTGTTAAAAATCAGGGGACCATTTTCATTGGAGGCCCTCCATTGGTTAAGGCGGCAACGGGCGAAGAGGTCACAGCGGAAGAACTTGGCGGCGCATTCGTACACACCGGAATTTCAGGTGTTGCCGACCATCTTGCAGAAAATGAGATAGATGCTATTCGTATTTGTCGCAATATCTTTGAATCAATTCCTCAAGGCGATTCACAGCCTTTTGAAAAACATCCGATTGAAGAACCCGCATATGATCCCGCTGAGCTTTACGGTTTGGCTGCAATCGATTTAAAAAAACCTGTCGATGTCTATGATCTAATTGCCAGAATTGTTGACGGAAGCAAATTTGAAGAGTTTAAACGGGATTACGGAATAACGCTGATCACCGGGTACGCAAGGATTCTGGGGCTACCGGTAGGGATAGTCGCTAATAATGGATTTCTCACCTCTGAAGCATCATTAAAAGGGGCACATTTCATCGAGATCTGCAATTTTCGAAAAATACCCCTCCTCTTTCTGCAAAATATTTCCGGATTCATTGTGGGAAAAAAATATGAACATGAAGGGATAGCCCGTAACGGAGCCAAATTAATTCATGCAGTCGCAACGGCGGTAGTTCCGAAAATAACAGTGATCATTGGCGGTTCGTTTGGCGCCGGTAATTATGCGATGGCCGGGAGAGCCTATAATCCCGATTTCCTTTTTATGTGGCCCAATGCGCGGATTGGAGTTATGGGGGGACCACAGGCTCAACAAGTACTGAATTCGATTAAAGGGGATAATTCAGATCAAAATACCGATCTTATCCAGAGATTTGAGGATGAGAGTTCAGCCTATTTCAGTACTTCAAGGCTTTGGGACGACGGGATCATTGACCCTGCCGATACCAGAGCCATTGTCGGATTATCTGTTACAATCGCCTCAAACGTAAGGTATGATTCTCCCAAAAATGGAATCTACAGAATGTAATTTACGGTAAAAGTGTTTTAATCTGAATACCCTTATCCTAAGTAAAATAACCAAATGGAAAACTATCAGACCATAAAAGCTGAAATCAGGGAACATGTTGCAACACTTTGGCTATTCCGGCCGGAGGTTCATAATGCCTTAAATGACATTATGATACGCGAGATTTCCTTATTCTTTGCCCGAATTGAAGGGGAAGCAGAAATAAGGATTGTGATAATCCGCGGATCAGGAAAATCATTTTGCTCCGGAGCTGACCTTTTGTGGATGAAAAAATCATTTACACTGAATGAAACGGAAAATCTTAAGGAGAGCCGGGAGCTCTCCGACATGTTTAAGATAATCTTTAATAGCAGTAAAATTGTAATTGCAGCGGTTCATGGTAACGTCTTTGGCGGCGGTAACGGATTGGTGGCCGCTTGTGATCTCGCTTATTGTGTGACAAATTCAAAGTTTTCCCTAAGTGAAACCAAAATCGGAATGGCAGCAGCTTCGATCACCCCATACCTGCTGCTTAAAATACATCCGTCGGATCTCAAGGAGCTTATATTTACGGCAAGAAACTTCACAGGGGATGAAGCACTTCGTTATAAACTTGTTAATCAATTATTTGCGACAGAAAATGAAATGGAATCGCATTTGAATGCATTGATTTCACAGCTATTGCCCAACGGCCGTATGGCTATCATGGAATCCAAGAAACTGATTAATCAGTTAACGGAACGACTGGTAGCTCAGGATAAAGAACAGATCCCTGAATTATTGGCCCGAATCCGGGTATCGCCCGAAGCTCAGGAGGGCTTTTCCGCTTTCTTAGAGAAAAGAAAACCCAAATGGCAGATTTAAATCCATACATTCATCATTATATGCTAAATATTATTAATCAGTAATTTATGAATTTATTGACTAAAATATTAATTGCGAACAGGGGAGAAATTGCCTTAAGGATTATCCGTTCGGCGAAAAAATTAGCCATCCGGACAGTTGTGATATACACCGAATCGGAAATAGATTCGGAATTTGTTCAATTGGCCGATGAAGCCATAAGTCTGGGAAATGGAGAATTGGCTGCAACTTATCTGAATATTGAAAAGATAATCGAAATTGCAATCTCTACCGGTTCGCAGGCCATACATCCGGGTTACGGGTTCCTGTCGGAGAGCGCTGAGTTTGCAAAAGCATGCGAAGAGAATAATCTTATATTCGTAGGTCCCTCCTCGGAAGTTTTAAGGCTCATGAGCAGTAAACCTGATGCCAAGCAATTGGCTCAAGGCTTAAATATTCCGGTAGTTTTTAGTGCTAAAATCAACCAGCTTGACAAGGTACCGGACCAAATGGATTTACCCTATCCGGTTTTAATCAAAGCTTCCTTTGGCGGGGGTGGCAAAGGAATGGACCTGGCTCAGAATTACGAGGAATTAACTGGGAAAATTGAAAAATCTTCCCGGATTGCTTTAAATTATTTTGGCAACGGGGAACTTTTCGTAGAGCAATATGTTCGAAATGCACGTCATGTTGAAGTTCAGATATTAGGCGATAACTTCAATAATATCATACATTTATACGAGCGGGAATGCTCCGTTCAGCGAAACCATCAAAAAATCATAGAGGAGGCGCCGGCAATTTTTCTTGGAACCGGTTTGCGGAATGAAATTTTGAATGCAGCGGTAAAAATTGGTAAAGCAGTAAACTATTCGGGTGCAGGTACCGTTGAATTTCTGGTTGATCAAAGCGGTAATTTCTACTTTATGGAGATGAATCCCAGGATTCAGGTTGAACATGCAGTCACAGAAGAAGTTACTGGCATTGATATTGTCAGTGAGCAACTGAGGATTGCCTCAGGATTGCCACTCTCTGTTTCGCAGGAAGCGGTTAAACTCTCCGGGCATGCCATTGAGCTGAGAATCTATGCCGAAAATCCGTTACATAACTTTACACCATCCACTTCGCCATTGATTTCGCTTAACCTCCCCAATGATTCCAACATTAGAATTGAATCTGACATCAAGAGTAACCAATCTGCAAAAAATCAATTCGATCCACTGCTACTAAAACTGATTGCAACCGGTAACAACAGGACCAATGCCTTTACTCTTCTTAACCGGAGTATCAAAGAGCTGAATATTCTGGGTCCTGAAACGAATACCAAATATCTTGAATCGATTATCTTGCACGAGGATTATCAACAAAATAATCTATCGGTTGAATTTTGCCGGAATAATCACCAGATGTTAATTGATGGTTACATAAATAAATTGTCCCAAAAAAAATTAAATCAGCTGATTGCCCTGGCCATTTGCAAGGTTTATTTTAAAAATGATGGGAATAAACCGGTTGACCCCTGGAATTATCAGGGATACTGGCGATCGACGCCATCCACGGTCAGGCTCATGGTTGATGATATACTATATTTTGTTACCCTTGAACTTAAAAACAGATCAAATCCGGCATTTGTGGTGAATGGTACACGAACAGAATTTCAAATCGGCATTCAATCTGGAAATAGTACCGATGTGGTAATTAATGACCAAATAAGCAGAATTTCTGCTATTTTTGAGAATCAAAATAATCTAAAAGTATGTTTTGAAAATATCACTCACAACATTTCGTATCCCGGATTGTTAAGTAGCTATGCAGAGGTTCAGGCTGACGTGGAATTCAATTCGAATTCCCATAACGGGGAGATCATGTCACCACTTCATGGCAAAGTATTGGAAATTAATATAATAGAAAACCAAATCATAAAAAAAGGGGACCTTTTGATGGTGATTGAAGCGATGAAATCTGAAAACCGTATTCTTTCACCAAGGGTGGCTAAAGTGAAAAAAATTGCTGTTAATGTGGGAGCTCAGGTGACTGACCGAATGCCCCTAATATTTCTGGAGGATTGTAAATGAATGAGTTATTAGAAGAAAAGTACATAAGATATCGGGAAAAGATCAGGGAATTTGCTGAAAGTGTTGTTAAGCCGATAGCTATTGCGCAGGATGAAAAGGAGGAATTCCCTGTTGAATTGGCGCTTAAAATGGGCGAAGCCGGATTATTCGGAATTACACTGCCGCAAAAATATGGGGGTCAGGGTCTTGACTATCTCTCCTATATTATTGCAGTTGAAGAGCTTGCACGGGTAGACAGCTCACCGGCTGCCACTATTGCGGCCCATAATTCACTGGGTATTAATCCTATTTATACTTTTGGAACGGAGGCACAACGTGTTAAATATCTGCCCGGTTTGTGTACTGGTGAAAAATTATGGGCTTTTGGGCTCACAGAAGACAACGCTGGTTCAGATGCCAAAGGGGTAGAAACTGAGGCTAAACTGGAACACGACCACTGGATTATAAACGGATCTAAAATGTTTATTACCAATAGCTGTTCATCAATTGCTACAGGAATAACAGTTCAGGCCATAACCGATGTAAAAGATGGGAAAAAAGAGCTGTCAGCGATTCTGCTTGACCGGGCTATTCCCGGGTACTCAACTACTCCGATCAAAGGGAAATTAATGTGGCGCGCCGTAGATAACGGCAAGCTTAATTTCAGCGGCTGTCGTGTTCCTGAATCAAATATCCTTGGGAAACGCGGTGAAGGAATGAAGATTATGCTTTCAACACTCGATGGCGGCAGATTATCAATTGCGGCAATTGGGTTGGGACTTGCACAGGGAGCCTTCGAAATGGCTGCAGATTATGCCCAAAAACGCAGACAGTTTGGAAAACCGCTGACCGACTTTCAGTCCGTATCATTTAAACTTGCGGAGATGGCCATGAAAATTGAACTGGCCAGAAATACCCTGTATCATACCTGCCGCCTTAGGGAAGCCGGTTTGCCTTTTGGTAAACAGGCCGCAATGTCTAAGTTATACTGTTCAGATATAGCCCGGGAAATCGCCGGCGAATCACTTCAGATTCATGGTGGATTTGGATTTCTTCGTGAAAACCATATTGAGCGGTTTTACCGGGATCAACGGTTACTTTCGATTGGCGAAGGCACCTCTGAGATCTTAAAAATGGTCATTTCGCGGTATGTTTTATAGTTTTATTTTCTAAAAGTCATGGCAATTCACGGCGATCCGGTGAAACGAATCAATGAAACGATATATGATGATTCGCAACGGAAATCTGATCATATCAATCTTGCACTTCATTCGCAAACATTAGTCAGTGAAGCAGATAACCGCTTCTACTATGAACCGATGATCTCAGGATTTCCGGAAAGGCCGTTGGAAAAGATCCCTTTTGCCGGTAAAGAATTAAAGGTGCCGATCTGGATTTCAAGCATGACCGGCGGACATCTTTTGTCCGGCAAGATAAATAGAAATCTGGCCATGGCCTGTAAGGAGTTTGGAATGGGGATGGGACTCGGTTCCTGCCGTATGCTGCTCAGCGAAGAGACCTATTTTAATGATTTTGATGTACGTTCAATCATCGGTGATGAAAACCCGCTCTTTGCAAATATGGGAATTGCCCAAATTGAGGAGATGATTGAAAAGCAAGAAACGGATCAGCTCAGGCGTCTGATCGACCGGCTCAGGGCTGATGGTCTGATTGTTCATGTTAATCCACTCCAGGAGTGGGTACAACCAGAGGGGAATATCATTCACCACCCACCTGTTGAAACGATCGAACGGCTTTTAGAAACGATTGATTTTCAGTTAATTGTAAAGGAAGTAGGACAAGGTTTCGGACCTCAGAGCATTCGCCGGTTATTGCAGCTGCCACTCACAGCAATCGAATTTGGAGCCTTTGGGGGAACCAATTTTTCAAAGGTTGAAATACAGCGAAATTCTATCCTGCGGCAGGAATTGCACCAGCCATTTGTAAATATAGGGGTTACCGCAGAGGAGATGGTAAATCTGATCAATAATATGGCATTAGGCGGCGAGGATTTTGCTTGTAATCAACTGATTATTTCGGGAGGAATTCATAATTATCTCGACGGATACTACCTGACCCAAAAATCGATCATCCCCGCAATTTATGCACAGGGATCGGCTTTTCTAAGGTATAGCCAGGGGGAATATGCTGATTTACAGCAATTCGTAGCTGCGCAGATAGACGGTTACAGGATGGCCTTAAACTACCTCACTTTAAAAAAGCCGAAGGGAACTGAATAATACAGTTAATGGTTCGTTCACTCCCGCTTTTCAAAACTTCTCCTTATTTTAAAGACCTCATATAAAGACAGATATAAAAATTAAATTATTCTATTCGACGATATGGGTATAATTTCCGGTTTCTCGAAATTTAACCGTAAACAACGGCTCGATTTTATATCAGATCATTCAGGTTTAGATGAATCCAAGGTGCTTTTTTTGAATGATTCCTGCGCCGTAAATGAACATCATCAACGCCTTTACAGCGAAATGATCGAAAATTATATTGGCAATTTCACCATGCCGATCGGCGTTGTGACCAACATGGTTGTTAATGATGAACCGCTGATTGTCCCCTTTGTAACGGAAGAGAGTTCAGTTATCGCTGCTGCCTCAAAAGCCGCAAAATTCTGGGCAGAACGAGGGGGTTTTCGGGCTACGGTTCACCAAATGACTAAGAAAGGTCAGGTGCATTTTAATTGGAATGGAAATCCTTCCAAAATTCATCAGTTATTTCCCGGTATTCAGGAGAAATTACTGTTCTCCACCCGCGATTTAACCGATAAAATGAGGACACGCGGAGGTGGAATTACCGGGATCGGTTTGGTCGATAAAACCAATGAACTTGTTGATTATTACCAGATTGATGTTTCTTTTGATACAGGTGATGCAATGGGAGCTAATTTTATAAATTCCTGTCTTGAAAAGATGGCCATTACTTTACAGAACCTGGATGAACTGAATTCTGATAATAATTCGGTTGATATTATTATGGCTATTCTTTCCAATTATAATCCGGAATGCAGGGTGCAGTGCTGGGTGGAGTGTCCTGTAGAAAAACTTGCAGGCTGGAGTAAAAATCTGTCATACAGTACTTTCGCGAACAGATTTAAACAATCAGTTGAAATTGCAAACCTTGATATTTCGAGGGCTGTAACCCACAATAAAGGCATTTTTAATGGCATTGATGCGGTGCTTCTTGCTACAGGAAATGATTACAGGGCAACTGCAGCCGGTGCGCATGCATACGCCTCAAAAGAGGGAAAATACAAGGGATTAACACAGGTAACGCTGTCTGAAAAAACCTTCAGGTACGAACTGGAAATTCCATTGGCCCTCGGAACTGTCGGTGGAATTACCCAAATACATCCCATGGTTAAAAACATTACCGCTATTTTAAAATATCCCGATGCCAGAAAGCTCATGATGATTGCAGCCGCCTCAGGACTCGCCAATAATTTTTCGGCTGTTGCATCCCTGATAACTACCGGGATCCAAAGCGGCCACATGAAAATGCACTTATCAAACATTTTGAATCAGCTGAATGCCACAGAAGAGGAACGTAACCGGACGAATACACACTTTAAAGGTACAACCGTAAGCCATTCGGCAGTCCATGATTTCATCCGTCAAATCAGGGTAAGTTCATGAATATAAGTAAGATGAAATCATTCAGATCGCAAACAAAACTGATGATATCAGGTGAATACCTGGTTCTTAAAGGAGCACATTCACTTGCCTTGCCGCTGAAATTCAGTCAGGAAATATCTGTTACAGAACAATCCGGAGTCCATTCAGTAAAATGGGAATCGTTGATTAACAATAATATATGGTTTCAAACAACCCTGCTCCTCCCCGACCTTCAAATTTCTGAAACCAATGAAGCGATCCTTGCAGGAACACTGGTTAAAATTCTAAAGGTTGCTCAAGCGCTTAATCCCGGATTTCTGGAGTCATCCTGTGAATACCAGGTAACTTCAGTAATGGATTTCGACCCGGCCTGGGGAATTGGTTCAAGCAGCTCGCTGATCTCCAATATCGCTTTCTGGGCAGACTGTGATCCTTTCGAACTCAACAACCTTATTTTTAATGGCTCAGGTTATGATATTGCATGTGCAAGGTCACATTCACCCATTATTTATAAATTAGAACGGAATAAACCTATTTACCGGGAAGCAAACTTCCGGCCGGATTTCAGGAATCAGCTCTTTTTTGTATACCTGAACCGCAAACAAAACTCCAGGGAGAGTGTCGGAAAGGCTGATCTCTCCGGAATCAGCCCTGTAACTATCTCTGAAATTTCAGCTATTACCATCGGCCTGGAAGAGGCTAAGGACCTTGAGACATTTCAGCGGCTGCTGGACAAGCATGAACAAATAATGAGTAAAATTCTTCATACAGAACCTGTTAAGTCACTATATTTTAGTGATTTCAATGGATCTGTCAAATCTTTAGGAGCATGGGGCGGCGATTTTATACTTGCCGCGTCTGACGAAGTGGAACAATATGTATTTAACTATTTTAACAGCAGGAACTTAAATACTATTTTCAGGTATGATGAGATTATCATGTTTCAATGAGTGATTGAAATGGTACTTTATTCTCCATTCGGTTCAGGATATAGCGAGAAGTCAAATATTTAGCATAATTATTCCTCGCGGACGGTTCGATACGGTATATTTCAACTTGATTTCTATCAATATTTTTATACAAGACAATCAATTTTAAGAGTCTAAAACAGCATATTAATAAAATGAGCGAAGACACTATAACCATTGGATGGAGAGCCCCTTCGAATATTGCGCTGATTAAATATTGGGGGAAAAGGGAAAATCAGCTTCCTGAAAATGGATCTTTAAGTATAACCCTGGATAAATCAGCTACTCAAACCTATCTATCCTATCATAAAAAAAGGTCTGGAGAGCAATCAATTAGTCTGCGCTACTTTTTTCATGGAGTTCGACAACCTCAGTTTGAGAAGAAAACAGGAGAGCTTCTCAACTCATTGTTATCCGAGATGCCTTTTCTGAAAGATTATGAGCTGGTTTTTAATAGTGAGAATAACTTTCCTCACTCTACCGGAATCGCCTCCTCTGCATCCTCCATGAGTGCACTTGCCCTTTGTCTGGTAAGCATGGAAGAGAATGTAACTCAGCATCGGTTCAACCAGGCAGATTTCTACCAAAGAGCATCAAAGATTGCGAGGCTTGGTTCCGGAAGCGCTTCCCGATCGCTCTACGGCGGCCTGGTAACCTGGGGTAGCATTGCATCAATCGCAGAGTCATCGGACGAATATGCGACTCCATTTCCGCTGCAAACCGAAAGCCGTCTTAACCAGGTCATGGATATTATTTTGATTGTCAGCTCAAAAGAAAAAAATATTTCAAGCAGTAAAGGTCATACGCTGATGAATGTCCATCCATACCGTGATGGGAGGAAGAAACAGGCGAACGACAATTTGTTTGAAATTACAAAAGCCATTCGTAATAATGATTACCGGTCGGTGGCTTCGATTGCCGAAAATGAAGCCCTCTCACTCCATGCCCTGTTAATGACTTCCGGCCCCCAGGGCCTGCTGTTAAAGCCTGATACATTGTATATTATTGAAGAAATTAAAAAATTTCGTGATATATTCGGACTGGATTTGTTTTATACCATTGATGCCGGGCCAAACGTTCACCTGATTTATTACGAGGATCAGCGCGAACAGGTACTTTCCTTTGTGCAGAATACCCTTAGCCGATACTGCGAAGAGGGACGGTGGATTGATGATAAGATTGGAAGCGGACCCACGCAAATAACCTCTGAATCTGATTAATAATGGATTATCCTTCCAAAATAATTCTCTTTGGTGAGTATGGAATTCTCCTGAATTCGAAAGCTCTGGCCATCCCGTACTCCAGGTTTTCGGGCAGATTCATATTACCGGAGGTCTCCCCAGTTGAGCCTTCGCCAATTAAAGCATTTTCAAATCGCGAGATGGCTAATTTAATTCACTATTTTAAAGCCCGTTCTGAACAATTTAAATTCCTGGATATTACCCGTTTTGAATATGATCTCAACCATGGTTTATATTTTGATTCATCCATTCCGGCAGGATCAGGTTTAGGGAGTTCAGGAGCTCTTTCTGCAGCCATATACGACCGATACTCATTAGCTGCGCCTCAAATTGATTTTTTGTCGGCTAAATCATACCTGGCCGCAATAGAATCATGCTTTCATGGGGTCAGCTCCGGTATTGACCCGTTTATTTCCTGGATTAAAAAACCGGTACTTTTGGGAAAGAGCGGGGCTCCGGATATATCGGTTGACCTCTCCCCTTTTTTTCATGTCTATACCCTGTTTTTAATCAATTCGCACTCTCCCGGAAATACCGGAACTCTGGTGAATCATTTCATGGAAAATTATCAGCATTCTGATTTTAAAGATGTTATTGACCANNAGTATATCCCGGTAATAAATCAAACGATAGATGCGCTTCTGGCGGTCGATTTCTGTACCTTTGAACAGTCATTGACCAGGTATTCACAAATACAGCTTGGTCACTTCGCACCTATGATTCCTGTCAGTATGATCGATCATTTCAGTTATGGGATTGAAACCGGATTTTTTAATTTAAAGATCTGTGGTTCAGGCGGTGGCGGATACATTCTCGGGATTTCACGGGATCGTTTAAAGGCCGAGTCCTATTTTAATTTAAACCAACTTGATTATACAGTTGTTTAAGGTTAAGATCACTGCAGATGGTTTATTTAAAAACGCTATTCTATACGCATCTGATTACTAGTGTACTTAAAATAAAAAAACAGGTAAATGAAAATTAGCGAACTGAATCAAAAACCAGGAATTGACAAAAATATTAAACCAGAGGAAACGTATCTTCAATTTGAAAAACTTCTGATTGAATTGCGAAAAAACGAGTTGCCTGATGGAATAGTGATATCGATTAATAAAGATATTGCAGACCTGAACTCAATTTCCAGTTTCGGCGGCGAATTGAGAAAAATAATTAAATAGTAAGAAACAAGGATTATTAAATCACTTGAAAAAGAACTTAAGTTAGTGCCAAAAAACTATTATCGTAATCTTTGGCCAGGGGTTGGAATCGGTGTATTTGGTATTCCGATTGGTGCGGCTTTTGAAGCCACCATTGGGAATATGGCTTTTTTGGGAATAGGATTGTCATTTGGGATGGTAATTGGAATTGCCATCGGAACAAGAATGGACAAAAAAGCATTCGAGAAAGGAAGACAGATTGACTTTGAAATTAAATACTAACCACAATAAAGGGAATATATGTAATAAGGGTTTAAGCATTATGTCCCACTAAAATATCGGAGTTGCTGGATAGAATCGTGGTACTTAATCCCTTTCTGCATATTTTCCTGACCTTTACCAGGGGCTCAATGCCAATTGAAAATCGTCTTTTTCAAACAGACTGAAAAATAAAAGGTAATAAAATAAGGCTTTCAACCTAAATGGCAGAAGCTGAATGGCAGATTTTAATTTATTATAAGTAAATTAATATTAATAATATATGAGCATAACAACCCGAAGACTTCCGGACTGGATGAAAACACCACTCCCCTCCGGAAAGCATTATGTTGCCTTGAAAAACCTGGCAAACAACCAGCAACTCAATACCATTTGTGTAAGCGGAAACTGTCCGAATAAAGCAGAATGCTGGGGGGCATCGACTGCAAGTTTCATGATTTTGGGTGAAAAATGTACCCGGAACTGCCGTTTTTGCGATGTTAAGAATATGATTCCCGATGATGTGGACATGGAAGAACCTGTCCGGTTGGCGGAAACGATTCAAACCCTGAAGATTAAACACTGCGTGATAACCTCTGTCACCAGGGATGATCTTGAGGATGGTGGCGCCGCATTCTGGGCATTGACAATCAGAAAAGTAAAGGAGGTCAATCCCGGAATAACGATGGAGACCCTGATTCCTGACTTTTATGCCAACGCCAATTTAATCCAGCTGGTAATTGATGCACAGCCCGAAGTAATTTCTCATAATATGGAGACGGTCAGGAGGCTGACCCCCAAAGTCCGGGACGTTGCCCGCTATGACAGAAGCCTTAAGGTGATCGAAATTATTGCCGCCTCCGGAATTGTCCCTAAATCAGGGATTATGGTGGGCCTTGGCGAAACGGAGGAGGAGGTGCTGGCCACGATGGATGACCTGCTCAAAGCGGGTTGCAAAGTCCTGACTATCGGACAGTATCTTCAGCCGACTTCACACCATCTTAAAATAGTCGAGTTTGTGAAACCTGAAACCTTCATTAAATACCGGGAAGCAGCTATTCAAAAAGGGTTCAGTATGGTAGAGAGCAGTCCGCTTGTCCGGTCATCCTATCATGCAGAAAAACATATTCATGCTTAACTTGTTATCAAGATAAATGTCAAGGGTAAGATAATCGCTTAAATAATTGGGAATTGTGCCCGGCAAAATTATTCTTCCGCGGTTCATTTATTCTGACTGACATTATAAATTAAGAGACTAATGAAAAATATTGTTCATAGTAAATTACTGGCTATCAGAAATCTGACCGAATCGACCTATGTATTGAAACTCGAAAAATTAAATTTTGAGTTTAAAGCGGGTCAGTATTTGGTTTTGAATGTGCCCGGTGAATACAAGGCGCGCGAATATTCAATTTACAGCCCAGAGGAGGCTCCGACAATTGATTTGTTAATTAAAGAGGTTGATAAAGGTGAGGTTTCCAGGGAACTGAAATATATGAAAATCGGGACTAAGGTGGAAATTACAGGTCCGTTTGGATTTTTTGTACTCCGGGATACCCTCCCTGCGGAAACCAGGCATTATACCTTTATTGCTACAGGTACCGGGATTTCCCCTTTCCACAGCATTATTCAGTCGAATCCAGGACTTGATTACGATGTTGTTCACGGAGTAAGACATGGATATGAGGCTTATGATTCAAGTGATTACGAGGAAGATCGTTATCATTTGTGCACTTCCAGGGAACATGGGGAGAATTTTTACGGAAGGGTCACACAATATCTGAGGAATAAGGGGATTCGAAAAGATTCAATATTCTATATCTGTGGAAACTCCGGCATGGTGAACGAAGTTACCGAATTTCTTGAAAATCAGGGAATCACTCCTGAAAATATCCGGACAGAGGTATTCTTTTAAATCCCGCTGTTTTTAAATTTGAACCATGTATTCAAAGTTTGATCCTGCCCCTTGCGCCAGCTGCAACAACCCTCATATCTGCACCGGAACACCTCTTTGTCCCTGTTTTGATTTGCCCGTTCCTGAAGTGATTCTCGATTACATTGCAAATCACTTCGATGAATGTCTGTGTAATAATTGTATTGATGAACTGAAGATCAAATATATACGGTCCTGATTCCCATAGAACAGCATCAGAATTTTCAGAATTCAGGAATTTTCAGAATTAAAAAACTTTAAAATATTGGTTTTCCCAGCACCCCCATTAAATTTTAATGTTCATCCCTTTTTTTCAATAAATTCTGTTCATTCTCCAATTCTGCAAATTCTGGTTCTCCCTTTTTTATTCTGAAAAATCTGCATCAGAATTTTCAGAATTCAGGAATTTTCAGAATTAAAAAACTTT
>TBL_comb47_HYPODRAFT_10000755_pt1 | contig 42796 bp, 24 predicted proteins | sample TroBogypolimnion_40_FD_10682 | JGI IMG/M metagenome (IMG submission 10682)
TCCATGCAAAGTGAGTCTTTGCCATGCAATTCAGATCCCCGTTTATTCACACGAATAACAGGGATATTGATCTCCGTTGAAGAGAAAAATTCCTAGGGCAATGTTTGGGTCACAAATGCTCCGGTAGCCGGATCGCTGGTAACAGTCGGACGCATGTTGAGCGTTTGTGTAGCCACGTCTTCGTAAGGAGTTGCCGGAGCCGCACAGGTTGCATTGTCTATGTCTGCATCACCTGCAGCGTTAACTGCCTCAACGGCCAGGGAGACATTGTCGTCGGTGAGACCTTCGTAAAGACCATTCGTAACCGTTACCCGGACATAGACTGAAACACCAAGAGAGGTGTTGGCTACATTGGTGGTAACTGCAGTGCCTGCAAAATCCAGAACAGAACCTGTTGTCGCATTTTGTGCGGCACCCAGTGCATTGAATCCTCCCGAGAAAGTTTTGTCAACTGTCCACTCAACCAGTGCCGTCTGGCCGGTTTTCAACCCGGATAGTTTAAACGATGGTGTGAAGGAACCGGTAAAATTGGCTGCAACCACTTCAAAATAGAGTTTATTTACTCCATAATCGTAGACCATATTGGGTGCAACAAATTTCGCAGAAGCTATGTCGGCATAGCATTGTGAATCATTTGCACCATATGCGAGGGGAGTTAAACCATTGCTTTTGATGTTGAGTATATCCACTGTAAAAGCATTCTTCGGCAAAATCTGAAAGACCTTCATGTTGTTTGAACAGGTAGGACCTTTGTATTCCAGCACCATAAACAGCGGATTGGCTGTTGCATCCACCCCTTTTAGTCCGCCTGAAGTCCAGGTGACATTTGTTTTTGTGGGAGAAGCTGCTCCGGCTCCGGCAGTGCGGTAGTTGGTGGCTCCGGTTTGGATCGTCGTACCATCAGCTTGAATTTCAACGGCTGTTCTTGCTCCTGCCGTGACAAACGTAGTTGACTTTGTTGCATACCAATAGGTATTTCCGCCGGCAGGATTGAGAATGGCGGAATAATCATACGGCTTACCTGCAATAGGATGCAATGGATCATCCGTACAGGTTGTAGGCTGGGGCGCAGATCCGGTAACAGCAGTTTGACCAAGCGCAGAAGTGGCAACCATCCCGGTTACCAAAACCAAAAGAATCAATTGTTTCATGATAAAAAAAATTAAGGGAGAAAAAAATTTGATAATAAAATGGATTTTAAGGTCACTTTTAAATTTTTCCAGTGAACCGAATTTTAGCATAACGATTCAATTTCTCTGTTTTTGTGAGTGGTTTTGTGCATAACTTAAAATTTTTGTGTTGGTATCAATCGTTTGAATTAAAGGGCTGGATTGCAGGGAAAGAGCGGGTCTGGGATGTATGGTAACAGGTACCGCCCAGTGAGTCGATTCATTGCCGGAACTGTCAACCAACCAATAGGTGATGGTGTGGATTACATCCGAAAATGTTGCACCGTCTCCGGGAAATAGTATATCAGAGGAGTAAAGCGAAGGTTCTCCGGTTCCGGAAATCGATGGTTGAGGAGTTGTCACAGAAAAATCTACTCTCCAGTGCAATATCAACTGATTGGAAGGTGTGCAATTATCGGCAAATCCGGCGGGATCCAGATCGAGTGCAGTACTCCCCTTTTTGAAAAGAAAATAGTCTGGCGTTGGATTGATTTTAAGTAAATTGGATACAATCGCTGCAGAGATAAGATTTTCGACACAAAATCCGAAAGAGGAGGGGTTAGGCAATACCGGCGGAGTCAGGTCAGCCACAACAATTTGTTGTGTGCAACTGCTTTTGTTGTTGGCATAATCCGTAGCCGTAAAAGTACGTTGAATGACCACAGGATGTGCACCCGACTTACTATCCTGATAGGTGAAGGAAGAGAGTCCGCAGTTGTCGGAGGCGGTTCCTCCGGCTACCAGAAACTGGGCATAGGAAATGGTTGTCGCCGTTGCGGAGTATGGAAGTACTGACAATGCCGTTTCGTCACATCCTGGTAAATTGAGGGAAGCCGGACAGCCAAGAACTGGGGGTATCAGATCCTGGATGAGTACCGACCTTGTAATCGTTGAATCGCATCCACTTACAGAATTGGCGGCAGTCAGGGTAATAAAACCATTGCCAGTAGTGGTCCATTGGATGTTAACAGTATCCTTGATGGCCGATCCAACTATATTTCCGCCTGTGACACTCCAATTATTGACCACATTTGTTTGCGAAGTTGTCCAATATTTCCCCAGAAAGGCCGGGCATATCGTCCCCAGACCATTCAGGGAGGAAATGGAGGGAACAGGCGTTGGATTAATTACCGCATTGGTCGAGCTGATAACGGGGTCGCATCCATATCCGTCGGTGACTGACAACGTATAAAGACCTGAATAGGCCACGGAAATGTTGGGAATCACAGGATCTTTCAAGGCAGATGTAAATCCGTTGGGTCCTGTCCACGAAAAGGTGATCGGAGCTCTTCCTCCGGAAATATTGGCTTTCAAATACATTGTATTTCCCGAACAAATTGAAGCAGATGGATTAACAATTGGGGAAATGGAAAAAGGGATTGGTGATAGTGTCCCAAAAGAGACGTCATCCAATCCAAAATCATTGCCCCCAGAGCCGTTTGCAAATCCACGATCTGGATCACCGCTGAGGTAGCCGCACCACTGTTCCAGTTTCCATAAAATCGTTGCCAGTTGTAGGGTGGGTTGTTGTTGGCAGCCCTTGCTGCGAGTGGTGCCGTTGTTCCCACAAGGGAACCGTTGACATTGAATTGCAGGTTGGCATAGGGCGCAACGGAATTCAAACTGATGGCCCAGGCCGAAAAATAGTAATCCGTATTGGGCAATACGGTGACTGTCTCCTGCCAAACCACCACACCCGCTGATCCAATTCCGTTCACAATCAGAAAATTCCCGGAATTTGTAGTATGGTCACGTCCCCAAAAGTTGTTGTGATAATAGTTTGGATCCGTCCCAACGGCATAAAGGCCTTCAGGGAGGAGACCATTGGCTGCGGTTGTATAACCATAAGCATTGGTGAATCCACTGTTTCCGGATGAAAAATCTCCATTGGTCACCAATTCCGTTGATACTGGAAGAAAGGCAGATCCGGTACAACCAAACGCATTCGTTGAACTTACACCATAAGTATTCGCTATGTCTGTCAGGATTGGATTGGTGGTCTCCCCGGTCGTCCAGGTATAGGTAGTACCGCCGCTTGCCGTTAATCTGACATGTCCGGGAACAGCACAATAATTGGGTTGAATGGCAATGACAGGTGCCGGATTTACCACCACGGTTGTGGAGGCAGTCTTGCTGCATCCCGTAGCAGGATCGGTATAGGTGACAGAATAGACTGTAGTTGCAGCGGGTGTGACAGCAGGTGGATTGGAGAGGACTGAACTGAACCCTGAAGGATTTGAGCTCCAGGAGATGACGGGTAGCCCAACCGTAGAGGTTCCGGAAAGCGAAATGTTATCGATGGCCCAGTAACGTGCCCTCGCATCCGAGTAATAGTAAAATCTGATGTATAGTTGGGGTTTGTTAACATAAGCGATCAGATTGACAGATTCGTTGTTGAAAGAATTGGAGGCGCCAATGGTAGAGTTGTAGCTTGCCACCGTGGTCCAGAGTGTACCATCCGTTGAGACTTGAACACTTGCTGATTCATTGGCAGAACCATTGAACCTGAAATAATGCCAAAAACCCAGTGACAGGTTAGTATAGCCCATCGTATTGTATGCCTGCGTTTTCAAAATGGTCTCAGTCTTGGTCCCATTTTGTGATCTGCTGTCTGAAAGGTAGAATTGAGAATTATCGTTGGAATGAAAGGTGAGTCCATTGGTTACATAGCCGTCATTTTGAATCGTCCAGGCCGCATTGGCGGGAGTGCCTCCTGTTGAATTGTTGGTAGCGGTCAGAATGGGTGCGGGTAAACCCGGAGGTGGTGGGATGTTTGAGGAAGAGGTAAGCGTGACGGATCCCCCTGCACAGATGGTATTGATGGAGGCATTCACCGTAACAACTGGTGCAGAATTGATTGTGACCGAAACAGAATTTACGGCCGTGCAGTTATTTGCATCTTTGATGGTTACCACATAGTTTCCGGCAGCGCTGGAAGAAGGACACACCATGGAGGGATTCTGAAGAATGCTTGAAAATGCATTTGGTCCCGTCCAGTTATAGGAATAAGGACCAGTTCCTCCTGAGCCTGTGGCCGTGAGTGCCAATATGCCGTTGCTACAGGCTGGTGTATTCGCTGATGCCACTACTGTCAGCGAAGCTGCCGGTTCAGTAACTGCTACTGGTTGATCAAAAAGGCATCCATTGCTGTCCTTTTCCCGCAATGTATAAGAACCTGCAATCAAGCCTGAAAAACTTCCACTTGCCTGGTAAGTAGCTCCGCCATCCTTGCTGTAGGTATAGCCTGCTGTTCCTCCTATGGCAGCGATCGTGACAATGCCGGAATTGCCACCCTTGCATAAAACATTTGTTTGAGCAGCAATGGAGGCAGTCAGGGGGGCAGCAGGTTCTGCAATTGGAAGTATCCTTGAATCCAGACATCCCACTGCATCTTTCACCACAAACTGGTAGGTTCCGGCCGACAGGGAACCAAAAATTCCGCTTGCCTGATAAGTGACGCCGCCATCCTTGCTATACAAATAACCTGCCGTACCACCGTTTCCGGTTATGGTCACTGCCCCGGTTGAACCTCCACTGCATTTGACATCTGTTTGCGATAAAACAGTCAGAGTAACTGCTGTGGCAGGCTCGGTCAGTGTCACTGACTGATTGACCGTGCATCCGGCTGCATCCCTGACCTTGAGCAGATAGGTTCCGGCCACCAATGAGCCAAATGTTCCGCCGGGCTGATAGGTTACGCCTCCATCAGAACTAAAGGCATAGCCTGGAGTGCCGTTATTTCCGGCGAGGGTCACTCTTCCGTCGTTTCCACCATGGCAGGTAACATTGACCTGTGTGAGGATGGAAGAGGTGAGCATGATGGCTGGCTCGGTTATTGAAACGGATGCATTGGCAAGGATTCCCCCGTCATCCGCAGTGACGGTGTAAGTTCCGGCAACCAAACCTGCAAAAATACCTGTAACGTTTGAGACCGATCCCGGCATCAGCGTGTAGGTAACCGTTCCACCGGATCCGCCTGAAACAGATGAAATGATGGAACCAGAGCCTGAACCCTTGCAGGAAACATTGGTGGCAGTTAAAGTCAGCAGGAAGGTGTTTGCTTCTAAGGGTGCCTGCAGGCACCGGAGAATTGACTCCGATGACGGAACGGGAATCGAACGGGCAGAAGCAATCCCAGAAGTCAGTGCAGGAAAGGAAAAAGAGCAAATTAGAACAAACAGAAAATAGCGAGCGTTGCTGATTGACCTGCTGAACTTTTTACAAAAAACCTGCCACAAACCAAGGACATATGTTCCGATAGAAGGCACATTATCCGGTCCGGCCAGCGACCAGCAAATTTTGTTCGTTTGTTCGTACAACATGAGTCGCATATTTAAGGGAAATACCCAACTACCTTGTTAATACTGTAACAGTCAAATTGTAACCTGGCAAAAAACTATGTTTTTCCCATTATTATGGTAAATAATTAGTGCTTAAACTTTTAAAAATTTGATTTAACCTCTATTTATAACAATTCAAAACGGGAATTTCCTTATGATAAATCGACCTTTCTTGGAATTGGGCTCCTAACTTTGGATTTCAGGTATAACTATACAGTATGCCGGAATAATTATATGAGATTGAATTGAGTTGTTAATCAAAGTATCCTTCACAGCAACAGCTGATTAGTTGTCAACTTGAATTAATATTATTGTTTAATGCTATTTCAATTTAAATCAAATACAAATTGCATGGGAGGCAAAAAAAAATGCACGAGTAACTCGTGCATTTCCCAAGGTAAAGCGGGAAAAATGGCTATTTCTTGGTTTGGTAAAGATCCTCGATTTTAACCACTTCAACAGCGGTAGAATCTTTAAGTGTTTTGGATATTAGTCCATAAGGTGCCACGATGACTTCATCCCCCACGGCTATGCCGCCTGAAAGCTCGATGCGTGTATTGTCCTGAATTCCTGTCTTTACCAATTTCTTCCAGGCCATTTTATTCTTGACAACAAAAACAACCTCTTGCTGTACAGGTTCAACGGGAGCAACCTCCTTGGAATTTGTATCTTCGGTTCCCTCTTTTTCCATTTGGTCTTTTGCTTTTTTGATTGTCCCATCAGCTCCGCGGGTAGTTACTGCCTGGATGGGAACAGAAATGATGCCTTTGCGTGTATTCGTCTGAATCTCCACCGTAGCTGACATTCCGGGCAAAAATGGATATTTCAGTGAATCCTTTTCTATCAAATCCCTGTAGGATTTAGCAAGCAACAGTATTTTCACATTAAAGTTGGTTACCTGATCAACGGTGGTACCCGTAACATTGGCAGAACTGGCAATCTCTGTGACGATCCCTTTGAACTTCCTTTTCAGATAGGCATCGATTTCAATCATCGCAGTGTCGTTCTTTTGCACTTTCACGATATCATTTTCATTTACCTCTACCCGAACCTCCATGGTGGCCAGGTCGGCAATGGTCATCAGTTCAGTTCCGGCAAACTGGTTGGTCCCAACCACTTTTTCCCCCTTCTCCACATTCAGTTTGGAAACCGTTCCGTCAATGGGTGAGAAAATCTTTGTCTTTGTCAGGTTTGCAGCGGCTTCCCGCACGCTTGATTCCTCGCTCTTGACGGAATACCGGCCAGCCTGGACCTCAGAAATGGCCACTTTCCAGGCCGCTTCTGTCGTTTCAAATTCAGATTTTGGAATGGTTTTCTTTTCCAGCAGCTGTTTTGCCCGGTTGTAATTCAGCTCCTTTTCGATCAGTTGTGCCTCCGCCTGGGCCAATCTCGCCTTTTGCGTGTTGAGTGTTGCTTCCATTCTGCTCAGGCTGGACTGATAGATGTCCGGCTTGATCACCACGAGCAGGTCTCCTTTCTTGACCCTGTTGCCCTCTTTCACAGGAAGTTCGATGATTTCACCAGGTACTTCGGGACTTATTTTAACCTCGATCTGGGGTTTTAACTTCCCATTGGCCGTGATGATTTCGGTTATATCGCGAATCTCCACCTTTTCAGTAGCCACCTTTAGGGTAACATCCTTGCCGAACCAGCCATTCTTTTTTCCAACCAGCAGGATCACAATAACCACCAACCCCAGGCCGACAATCCAGGGCAAAAAACTATTTTTCTTTTTCATCAGACTTTGATTAGCTGTTATAATTTATCAAAAACCTCCTCTATCACGTAGATACAGGCTATTTTCTTGACCAAAATGACCTGCTCCGTTCAAAACATGAGGAAAGTTTTAAATGCGATCATAAAATTAGCATAATTTTGTATGAAGATCATCCAATTTTCTGATCTTATTTTCGAAATCATTAAAAAACATTCAGTTATGTACGGAAAGATAAAAGAGCATCTCCAAAACGAACTTCAATCCATCCGTGAGGCAGGACTCTATAAAAGTGAACGGTTGATTGTCTCTCCACAGGATGCAGTGATACGGCTCTCCTCCGGTCAGGAAGTTTTGAACTTTTGTGCGAACAATTATCTTGGGCTTTCAAATCATCCCGCTTTGATTCAGGCCGCTTCGGACGCTCTTCAGACACACGGGTACGGAATGTCATCTGTCCGTTTTATTTGTGGTACGACTGATCTCCACAAAACACTGGAACAAAGAATAGCAGAATTTTTCGGAACGGAAGATACCATCCTCTATGCCGCCTGCTTCGATGCAAACGGCGGTATTTTTGAACCTCTCTTTTCGGAAGAGGACGCCATCATCTCCGATTCCCTGAACCACGCCTCCATCATCGACGGTGTCCGCCTGAGCAAGGCCAAGAGGTACAGGTACCTCAATGCCGACATGAAGGATCTGGAGGCACAACTGATCCTTGCGAAGGAGGCAAGGTTTAGGATCATTGTCACGGACGGCGTTTTCTCCATGGATGGCAATGTAGCTCCGCTGGACCAGATCAATCTGCTGGCCAAAAAATACGATGCCCTGATTATGGTCGACGAGTGCCACTCGGCAGGAGTTGTAGGCAAAACCGGCCGGGGTGTAACTGAACTTTTCAACATCCGCGGCGAAGTGGACATCATTACTGGAACTCTGGGCAAAGCCTTCGGTGGAGCACTTGGCGGATTTACCACGGGTCGCAGGGAGGTGATTGAACTGCTCAGGCAGAGATCGAGACCCTACCTCTTTTCGAACTCTCTTCCACCGGCAGTAGTCAATGCCGGAATCAAAATGTTTGAGATGATGGCAGAAACTTCAGAACTTCAGGATAAGCTTCATCGGAACACCTCCTTCTTCATTTCCGAAATGGTTGCCGCGGGTTTCGATGTCAAGCCGAGCAAATCGGCCATCTGTGCCGTAATGCTTTACGACGCAAAACTTTCACAGGATTTTGCCGCGCAATTGCTGCAGGAGGGAATCTATGTGATAGGGTTCTACTACCCTGTTGTGCCACAAGGCCAGGCGCGGATCAGGGTGCAACTGTCTGCTGCCCATCAGCCAGCCCATCTCGAAAAAGCACTTCTTGCTTTCAAAAAAGTGGGTAAGTCATTGGATATTATTAAGTAAAAAGTGTCGGTGTGGGCAGCTTATTCAGATTCTTTTCAAGCTGGCTTCACGGGATTTGTGTCTAAATAAAATTAAATTTACCGTTTCTTTTGAAAGGAGGTGATTTCCTTTTTGGCGGTGTGCTTTCATTGCGCACAAAAAACCAGAAGACCCGGATAAAACCGGGAGAGGAGTACCTTAAAAACAAGAAATCTAATGTTGTAGCCAGTTCTCCCCCATCATAGGGAGCCAATTAAAAAAAACACAGACATATGAAAAAGAGCTTGGTGGTTGTATTTGCCTGTATTCTTTTCCTCTCACTTCAGGTGAAGGCAGACGAAGGAATGTGGTTGCCTTCCCTGATCGGGAAGCTGAACATTGAAAAGATGCATTCGATGGGATTGAAATTGAGTGCCGAACAGATTTACAGCATCAACAACTCTAGTCTGAAAGATGCGGTTGTGGCCATGGATTATGGATCCTGTACCGCTGAAATCGTCTCCGCCGATGGTTTGCTGCTTACCAATCACCACTGTGGATTTGGGGAGATTCAAAAACACAGCTCCGTCGAACACGATTACCTCAAGGATGGATTTTGGGCCAAAAACCACGAGGAGGAGTTGCCAAATCCCGGCAAGAGCGTCACTTTCCTGGTAAGAATGGAAGACGTTACAAACCAGGTACTTAAAGGAATTTCAGACACCATGTCCATCTCTACCCGTCAGGAAAAAATGGCCAAAGCCATCTCTGCCATCGAAAAAGAGGCCAAGGGAACCACCAAATACGAAACCAGGGTCAGGCCCTTGTTTGAAGCCAACGTCTTTTATCTTTTCGTAACCGAAACTTTCCGTGACATCCGTCTGGTCGGAACTCCTCCACAGTCGATCGGCAAATTCGGCGGAGAAGCCGACAACTGGATGTGGCCGCGGCACACAGGTGACTTTTCCATGTTCAGGATCTATTGCGCCCCGGATGGTAAACCTGCCAATTATGCCAAGGAGAATGTCCCCTATCATCCAAAACATCACCTGCCCATCTCTTTAAAGGGAGTTCAGATGAACGATTTTACCATGATTTTGGGCTATCCCGGCAGGACCAACCGCTACCTCACCTCTTTTGGACTGAAGAATACGATGGACATCGTCAACAACATCCGAATAAAGGCCAGGGCTGCCAAATTGGACATCATCAAGGAGTACATGGCCAAAGGTGACAAAAACAGAATTCAGTATGCCTCCAAATTTGCAGGAAGTTCCAACTACTACAAATATTCGATTGGCCAAAACATGGGTCTGACTGCCCTCAACGTTATTGACAAAAAACTGGCCATTGAGAAGGAATTTACTGCCTGGGTAAACAGCGACCCAGCCAGAAAGGCGAAATACGGGGAGGCGCTGAACAGCATCGCAAAATCCTATCAGTCGGTTGACGACAAAGTCGCCATGGAATATTCGCGGGAAGCACTTTTGGGTGGTCCCGAAGTTTTCAGGTTCTCCATGGGCATTGGCTCCCTTTACGAAGAATTAAAAGGAAACGACAAGGCAAAAATCAAGTCAGCAGCCGACAAATTCAAGGCATCCATCGATGAGTTCTACAAGGATTTCGATGCCGCCACAGACCAGAAGATCACGGCAGTCCTTACCAAAATGTATGCTGAAGAGGTTGCTGCAAAATACCAGCCCACCTTTATGGCCGAGATAAAAAACAAATACAGGGGGAATTTTGCCGCCTATGCTGCCCGCATCTACAAGAAAAGCATCTTCCCTGATCAGCAAAGAATGATTGCCTTCCTGAACAATCCATCCAAAAAGATCCTGGACAAGGATCCTGTTTATTCGGTCATGTTATCCATGATGAACGCCATGAAAACAGTAGGGGAGGATTACCGTAAATCTTCTGCAGGACTCGAAAATGGCAGAAAACTTTTTGTGGCGGGATTGAACGAAATGAACAAGGATAAAAACATCTACCCGGATGCCAACTCCACCATGAGGCTGACCTATGGCAAAGTCGGAGACTACAATCCACGCGACGGTGTGCACTACAACTACTTCACCACCCTGAAAGGATATGCGGAGAAAGGGATTGCCGGAGATGCAGATTTTGATTTTCCGCAGCATCTGATTGATATGTACCACGCCGGGAATTATGGCAGATATGCCGATCAGGACGGAACGCTTCATACCTGCTTCACCACCAACAACGACATCACAGGCGGCAATTCAGGCAGCCCTGTGATGAATGCCAATGGCGAGCTGATCGGCCTTGCTTTCGACGGCAACTGGGAAGCCATGAGTGGAGACATTGCCTACGAGGCAGATCTGCAGAAATGCATCAATGTTGACATTCGTTTTGTCTTGTGGATCATTGACAAGTATGCCGGGGCCAAACACCTGGTCGACGAAATGACCATCGCACAATAATTCCGAAATTGATTGATCCGGCACCATGAAAGAGGAACCGTCACCAACCATCACCATGTTCACGGATGGTTCCTCTTTGGGTAATCCCGGACCAGGGGGATATGGTACGCTCCTGCTGCATGGTCAGCACAAAAAGGAGTTATCTGCCGGATTCCGCCTCACCACCAACAACAGGATGGAGCTAATGGCTGTCATCGTCGGGTTGGAGGCATTGAAACATAAAAATAGTCAGGTAACCGTCTTTACAGATTCAAGGTATGTAGTCGATGCCGTTGAAAAAGGCTGGTTGCTCAACTGGATCAAAAACAGATTCAAAGGGAAGAAAAACAGTGATCTTTGGATGCGCTTTTGGGAAATATATCAGCTTCACACGGTAAAGTTTTGCCTCCATCCCGGGCAATGAGCGGTGTGACAAGCTGGCCGTTGCAGCCGCCAATGGGCTGAATCTTTCAGAAGACACGGGTTTTCATCAGGAAAAATCTGCGTTAAACTAATTAGTCAGGGATAGTTCCTAATATTTAACCGTCACAAACGATGATGCGTTTGCTTTACAATGCAGGAATTCAGGTATACCGGTTTTTGATCTGGGTGGTTTCGTGCAGGAATCCCAAGGCAAAAAAATGGCTTGCAGGCAGAAGAAACCTGTTTGAAAGGCTGCAAAAAGAGGTGGGGTCGGACGATGAGAAGCTACTCTGGTTCCACGTTTCATCTCTGGGTGAGTTTGAACAGGCCAGACCGGTTATCGAAGGGGTAAAAAAATATTTTCCGGGATACCGGATCTTACTTACCTTTTTCTCCCCTTCCGGTTACGAACTTCGAAAAGATTATCCGCTGGCCGATTATGTCTGCTACCTTCCCCTGGACACTCCCAGCAATGCAAAAAGATTCCTTGACATCGTGAAGCCTGACAAGGTATTCTTTGTTAAATATGAGTTCTGGTTCAATTTTTTAACGGAGCTGAAGAGGCGGGAGATACCCACTTACCTCTTTTCTGCCATCTTCCGGCCTTCGCAGTTTTTCTTCAAACCCTGGGGGAAATGGTTCAGAAAAGCCTTCAATGCCTACACCCACATCTTTGTGCAAAACAAAAGTTCATGGGATATTCTGGTCAAATTTAAATTTGAAAATGTTTCCATCAACGGAGATACCCGGCTTGACAGGGTTGCACAGATTGCCAGGGCCTCCGCCGATCTGCCCAAAGTGGAAAAATTTTGTCATGGCAGGCAGGTCATCGTAGCCGGCAGCACCTGGCCCGAAGACGAAAGCCTGTTTTTGGAATATGTGAACAACTGCAGCCACAACATCAAGTTTGTCGTGGCTCCGCACGAAGTCAACGAAAAGTCTCTGGAGCGGATTATTACCCTGCTGAAAAGATCCTATGTTCGCTATTCAGCCGATTCAACGGCGCAAGAACTTGAAAAGGCAGATGTGTTGATTGTTGATGGATACGGCTATCTTGTTTCAGTGTACAGGTATGCAAAAATAGCCTATATCGGGGGAGGATTTACCACCGGAATCCACTCCATTCTCGAACCGGCCGTTTACGGAATGCCAGTTGTTTTTGGCCCGGACTACCACAAGTTTCACGAGGCGACTGAGATGATCAGGCTGGGTGCCGCCCATACCATCGCCAATTACGATGAGTTAAGCCTGCTTTTTGAAAGTTACCTGACTGACCCTGTCAGGTTGGAAAAAGAGAGCCTTTGTGCCTCACAATACGTTGAAAGTAACCGCGGAGCCACCGAACAGATTGTCCGCTATTTTTTCAAAAATTAGAATTTCCCCGCTCCCCCTTCTCCACTTTCTTTTACGGAAAATTTCACGGAAAATTTTTTTTTGGCAACTTTTTGAGTTGAAAAAAAAATTATCTGTCTGGTTTTATGTCTACTAACACTCGCAAGTTGATAACTTTTCTTTTCATTACGGAAATTAACTGTCCGGAAAAATGACTTTGTGGTTATCTTTACCCTTGAAAAATAGACATACTTCATTCCGGTTATCCAACTGAAATACCTGAATCTTTACTTGTTCGACGAAAAATTAAGCCATGGAAACAAAAGACGTCTCCGCTATGAAAAAAAACAGTGCCTTAAAAAATTACTCCACAGAAGAGGCGTTCGATGCTTCACTCAAATATTTTCAGGGGGATGAACTGGCTGCCAGGGTTTGGGTCAATAAATATGCCCTGAAAGATTCTTATGGAAACCTGTTCGAACTCACTCCCGATGACCTTCACCACAGGTTGGCTTCGGAAATTGCCAGAGTTGAAAAAAAATATCCCAATCCGCTCTCCGAGAAAGAGTTGTTTGAGTTGTTTGAAGCATTTAAATACATCGTACCGCAAGGTGGCCCGATGACCGGGATCGGAAATGACTTTCAGACAGGCTCCCTGTCCAACTGTTTTGTGGTTGGAAATGGTGCCGATTCCTATGGAGGCATCATGATGGTAGATCAGGAACAGGTGCAACTGATGAAACGACGCGGCGGTGTCGGTCATGATCTTTCCCATATCCGTCCCAAAGGTTCACCAGTTAAAAACTCCGCGCTCACCTCTACCGGCATTGTACCATTCATGGAGCGATTTTCAAATTCAACCCGAGAGGTTGCCCAGGATGGCAGGCGAGGCGCACTGATGCTCTCCGTATCCATCAAACATCCCGATTCAGAGCAGTTCATAGATGCAAAGATGGACGAGGGGAAAGTGACGGGTGCCAACGTTTCTGTTAAAATCGACGATGAATTCATGAAGGCGGTCCGAAATGCAACTACCTATCATCAAAAATATCCCATCCACAGCAACGAACCTGTCTATACCAAAGAGACAGACGCAGCTAAACTCTGGCAAAAAATTGTATTCAACGCCTGGAAATCGGCAGAGCCGGGAATCCTTTTCTGGGATACAGTTATCCGGGAATCTGTTCCGGACTGTTACGCCGACCTTGGCTATGGCACCGTTTCCACCAATCCTTGTGGCGAAATTCCACTCTGCCCCTATGACAGTTGCCGCTTGATAGCTATTAATCTGTATTCATATGTAGATCATCCGTTTACAGATCATGCCAGATTTAACTTCCCGCTTTTCAGGTCCCATGTCAGACTCTCCCAGCGCATCATGGATGACATCATCGATCTGGAACTGGAGAAAATAGATGCCATCTACGACAAGATCGTTGCCGATCCCGAATTGGACGAAATCAAACAGGTAGAACTGAATCTGTGGGAAAAAATCAAGGAAAAAGCCATCAATGGCCGCAGAACGGGCATTGGCATCACCGCTGAAGGTGACATGCTCGCCGCCTTGGGCCTGCAGTACGGATCAGAAAACGCCATCGACTTCTCCGTTGAGGTGCACAAAATCGTTGCCCTCGAAGCCTACCGGGGTTCGGTGATGTTGGCCAAGGAACGTGGTGCATTCCCCATCTATGACACCAAGAAAGAGTTGAATAATCCGTACATCAAACGGCTGGCCCTGGCTGATCCCGAACTTTACGAGGAGATGACCAAATTTGGCCGCCGCAACATCGCCCTGCTCACCATCGCACCAACAGGTACAACCAGCCTGATGACCCAGACTACCTCCGGCATTGAACCGGTATTCATGCCCGTCTACAAGAGGAGAAGGAAGGTCAATCCAAACGACAAGGAGGCAAGAATCGACTTCGTCGACGAAATGGGCGACTCATGGGAAGAGTACCTCGTCTTCCACCACAAATTCAAATTGTGGATGGAGATCAACGGATACAAGTCCAACAAGAAATATAGCAACGATGAGATCGACGAGCTCGTCAACAAATCTCCCTATGCCAAAGCCACCTCCAACGACATTGACTGGATGGCCAAGGTCAGGATGCAGGGGCAAATCCAAAAATGGGTCGACCACTCCATCAGCGTCACCATCAACCTGCCCGAGGATGCCACGGAGGAGTTGGTTGGAAAACTCTTCTTCTCGGCCTGGGAAAGCGGATGCAAGGGTGTGACAGTCTACCGCGAAGGCTCCAGGTCCGGCGTTTTGCTCTCTACCAAGGACAAGAAGAAAGAGGGAGTATTCCCGACCAAACGTCCCGAAATTCTGGAAGCCGACATCGTACGCTTTCAAAACAACAAGGAGAAGTGGATTGCCTTCATCGGTTTGATCGATGGAAAACCCTATGAGATCTTCACCGGTTTGGCCGATGATGAAGAGGGTATCCTTCTTCCACGTTCCGTAACCAGCGGCTGGATCATCAAGAACAGGGATGAAAACGGAGTCTCACGCTACGATTTCCAATATGTCAACAACCGTGGTTACAAAACTACCATCGAAGGGTTGTCCTTCAAGTTCAATCCAATTTTCTGGAACTATGCCAAACTGATCTCCAGTGTGCTTAGACACAGCATGCCCATCCAGAAAATCGTTGAACTCATTACCAGTTTGCAGTTCGATGTGGAATCCATCAATACCTGGAAGAACGGTGTGGCACGTGCACTGAAGAAATTCATTCCCAACGGCACCTCCTGTGAGGATGCCAAATGCGAAGGATGTGGTTCGGAAAATGTCATTTATCAGGAAGGCTGCCTCATCTGTACAGATTGCGGTTCCTCCAAATGCGGCTAAGTGTTTTCATAATTTTTAGATAATTATCTCTAGGGGGAGGATCGAAAGGTCTTCCCTTTTTCATTTCCCCGCCCGTCAATCCAGAAAACTGTTTTACTTCTTTGTAAAATATTGGTAGCTGTTTAATCTGCCAAAGTCACGAAAACAGAAAGGATTCAAGAAGAAAAAATCAAATGGACAGGATTCAGCTAATTTTAAACACAGTCAAAATGCAGGCCTCAACGCTGATCAAAAATCGAAACGCAGTCCGGCGATGGGAACCAAACCGATCAGCTTGTAATCCGATTGCGAAATTGCTCCTTTTGCATAACTGAAATTTCGCTTGTATACATTGTGGCGGTTCAGCAGGTTCTGGATGTCCAGAGAAAAGTTAAAGGCAGAATTTTTCCTGTTGATGCGGTAGTTGACTCCGGCGTCCATCCTTTCGAAAGCGGGCAGATGTGAGCCATAAGTTTGCTGCACATTGTAGACGATTCCCTTCTTGACACTGCTCAGGATATAATCGGGAGGTGTATACCGATATCCCCCTCTGGCAATGTTACGCAGATTAAAGCCCAGGCTGTTCTGCTTGTATTTCCCAGCCTTAAACTCTTTCCCTGCCAGAAAATTGAAAACAAAATTGGAATTGTAATAGGTTGAATACCACGTATCGTTGGATGCCCTGTACCTCGAGTCATAGAGGGAGAGCGTTGCCAACAGGTAATAGTTTCGGAAAAAGGATTTGTCAACGGTAAGTTCCACTCCCGTGTTGTCTGAAAGGCCCCGGTTGTTCAGATCATTGTCGGGTAAACCATCCGATATGTTTACCATCGAAAAGGTATTGGAGGCGGAGACACTGACTGGTACATCATACAAGTGCTGGTAATAGCCCTCCAGGGATATTTTAAGTTCGTTTGGAAATGACTTCCGGTATCCGGCCACAAGATGGAACGCTTTTGTTGTCTTCAAATCATTGTTGATCAGCTCCCTGATCTTTCCAACCTTCACCCTGAAATAATAGATGGGGATCGGTTCCTGTCTGGAGTATAAACCGGCACCTACATTAAGCGATTGGTTATCTGGAAGTTGAAAAAGAAGCCCCAGCCTTGGTTCAAAGGTCAATTCCTTGTTCAGGCTAGTATAGGTTGAATGAAGCGCCGGAGTCAGTTCAAAAAAATCAGCGGGTTTGTATTTCCACTGGAAATAGGCTTGCGTATAATAGTTTTGCGCACGCTGATCCACCAGCGTATCAAAGGCAGTACTCGACACTCTTCTGATGCTGAACATATCCGCAAAGGTTCTGTGGTATTCAAAGCCTGCGCGAAATGAACTATTTGCATTTACTTTTCTGTTTACCATCACGGAAGTCCGCAGCACGGGAGATACCATCCAGTCCTGCTTGTTCAGAATATGAACGAAACTGGTATCCATCACACCTTCGTGCCAGTTTTCCGTGGCCCTTGTGAATCCGACGATGGTACGAATGTAGGTTTTGCCATCCCTGAAATTTTTAAGGTGTCTGAGGCCAAAGACGGCAAGTCCATCCTCCTCGAGGAATTCATCGTTGTTAATTCCTTTCAGGATCTCATTTCTGTTGGAGGAGGGGTCGTTCCCTGTTTGGCTCTTTCCGCCGACAGAAAAAAATTCAAGATCGCCCAGTTTCTGTCCGTGAAAATTCATTTTAATGGCCCAGTCCGTTGAACTCGGGATGATGCTCAGGTCCTGGATGCTGATGATGCCATATTTTTTCAGGATATCAAAATTGGCATACCTGAAATTAAAAAGATAAGAGTTGTCCGTTGATTTTCCAAGCGGCCCTTCGGCTGCCGCTTCAGCCCCAACTACACTTAGCTGCACGCCAAACTCCTGTTTGTCTGTATTTCCTTTTCTGAGCCTCAGATCCATTATTCCTGACAAGGCATTTCCATACTCTGCAGGAAAAGCTCCGGTATAAAAATCAAAATCCGCCAGCACATTGGTAGAGATCATGGAGTAGGCCCCCCCATTGCTGCCAACACCATTGGAGAGGTGGTTTGGGTTCGGAATTTCAAGCCCTTCGAGCCTCCAAAGCAATCCGCGGGGAGAGTTGCCCCTGACGACAATTTCATTGCTGGCATCGCTGTTGCCACTGGTGACCCCTGCAAAATTGGCCACCATTCGGAGCGGATCAAAATATCCTCCTGCGAACCTGGCTGCATCCTGGCTTTGTAAAGTCCGGACACTGGAACCACTTGAAGGGGTTAACCACAATTTTTTACCCGCAGAGATCTGCACTTCCGCTGTTTCGAAGGGCTTCGCCTCCATGGTCAGTTCAAGTACCACCTCCTTCCCGGTCCCCACCTGTACATTTTGAATCTTGGATAGGTATCCAAGACGCGAAACGAGCAGGTCCCACCTTCCGCTGGGAATCTTCAGCCTGAAATTTCCATTCTGGTCGGTGAAGGCAGAATAGGCAGAAGCCTGTCCCGTAAATTTCAGGTTAACTTCAGGTATGGGTTGCCGGGATTCCTGATCAAGGATGATGCCCTTTACGGTCTGAAGATAGATTTGTCCATCGAGATTCCGGGACAAAAATAAGAGTACAAAAAAAAGGCAAAGCAGATGCAAATTGCACCCTCTTTGCCCGTATTTGAACGCACTCCTCATGTTGTAGCGAGACTATTCGAGGTAGGTATATCCGTATAATCCTGAACGATAATTAGATAAGAATTCTTTCCCCTCTTCTGCCGAAATAATTCCGGATTTAACGGAGGAGGTAACCCAGGTTTCAACGGTCCGGACCAGTTTTTTGGGATTGTACTGCACATATTCCAGTACCTCTGCAACAGTTTCGCCGTCAATCACCTGATCGATGCTGTACCCCTTTTCATCCACAGACACATGGACGGCATTGGTATCCCCGAAAAGGTTGTGCAGGTCACCCAGGATCTCCTGGTAAGCACCAACCAGAAAGACGCCAATGTAATAGGGTTCCTTCGGTTTGAGTGAGTGTACCGGCAGATTGTATGACTGGCTACGGGCAGAGATAAAATTCTCAATTTTCCCATCCGAGTCACATGTAATATCCTGAATGGTTGCATTCCTATCCGGTTTCTCATCAAGGCGATCCAGCGGGATGATCGGAAATATCTGGTCTATCGCCCATGAATCTGGCAACGACTGGAAGAGGGAGAAATTACAAAAATATTTGTCTGACAACAACTTAGGTAATGACAAGAACTCTTCGGGTACGTGTTTGAGTCCGGTAATCATCTGGATGGTCTCTTTCGCGATGGACCAGAACAATCTTTCAATTTTTGCCCTCGTGGCAATATCCAGCAGTCCGAGGCTGAATCTGTCGAGCGCTTCTTCACGGATTTGCTGCGCATCGTGCCAGGTTTCCAGCATCCTGGGCTGGTTGAGGGTATCCCAGAGGGAATAGAGTTCCCTCAGCAATTCATGGTCATCCGGGCTTACGACTTCTTCCTCTTCCCAAGTTGGAAGTGAAGTGGATTCGAGCACCTCAAAAACCAGTACAGAGTGGTGAGCCGTTAAGGAGCGACCAGATTCAGTGATGATGTTGGGATGTGGAAGCCCGTTTTTTTCGCTCACATCAACCAGTGTGGAAACGACATCGTTGACATACTCCTGGATGCTGTAATTGACACTGCTTTCGCTGGAAGACCTGGTTCCGTCGTAATCGACACCCAAACCGCCGCCAATATCCACGAAATCAATGTGGAAGCCATTCTTGTGCATCTGTACGTAAAACTGGGATGCTTCGCGCATGGCCAGTTTGATGCGTCGTATTTTATTTACCTGGCTTCCAATGTGAAAATGGACCAGGCGAAGACAATCCTTCATCTTGTTTTTATCGAGATAATCAAGCGCCTCGAGCAGTTCACTTGAAGTCAGTCCAAACTTGCTGCCATCGCCACCCGAATCTTCCCATTTCCCGCTGCCTGTACTGGAAAGCTTGATGCGAATGCCCAGGTTGGGTTTTACTTTGAACTGCTTCGCAATTTTGACAATCAGCTTCATCTCGCTCAGCTTTTCGATGACNAGATAGATCTGACGTCCCATCTTCTGCGCGAGCAGGGCAAGTTCGATGTAGTCTTCGTCCTTGTATCCGTTGCAAATAATCAGTGAATCGTTGTCGGTATTTATGGCGATCACTGCATGGAGTTCCGGTTTGGAACCTGCCTCCAGTCCGATGTTGAATTTTTTTCCGTGGGTGACTATTTCCTCCACGACGGGTCTCATTTGATTGACCTTGATCGGATAGATGATATAATTCTGCGCATTGTAAACATATTCTTCGGCTGCAATTTTGAAGCAGCTGGCCATTTTCTCGATCCTGCTGTCAAGGATATCAGGAAAACGAAGCAGAACTGGTGTTGAAACATCTCTCAACTGCAACTCTTCAACAAGATCCATCAGATCGACCTCAACAGTGTCCTTGCGTGGTTTAACAACCACGTGACCTTTCTCATTGATGGAGAAATAATTGATTCCCCATCCGTTGATGTTGTAAAGTTCAGCAGAATCTTCAATACGCCATTTTCTCATTTCGGTAACTTCTTTTACGGGTTAAGCTTGGAGCGGATGATTCCGGAATGATCAAATTCCCCAGGGTCTTCCTTCCAAATTTTCAGTACAAAGGTACAAAATATGTTTATTTAAAAGGTGGATGGCGGTTAGCTATTAGCTGTTGGCTATTGCCTGCCTGCAAACAGGTTGCAAAAATTTGGAGACCCGTCAAAATACAACACTGACAGTGAATAGTCAATGATTAATTTTAAACTCCTTCAGGCAAATCGATCAAATCATATCCCTGATTTCTAAGCCGGGGAGTAAAACCTGCCTCCTCGATGCATTTTTGCATTTGTGCGGCATTCATGGTAAAGGATGCCCCGGCAGCTGAGACCACATTCTCCTCGATCATGATCGAGCCCAGGTCATTGGCTCCGGCATGAAGGGCAAGCTGACCCGTCTCTTTCCCAACCGTCAGCCAGGAGGCCTGGATGTTCTCAAAATTGTTCAGCATGATCCTGCTGATGGCAATCATGCGGATGTACTCAACAGGTAGTGTCGGTTTGATTTGGGCACTCTTTCCCAGCGCTGTCCCTTCAGACATAATGGGCCATGGAATGAATGCCTTGAAGCCGGGACTCCCGGCAGGTTTTTGTTCCTGCAGTTCTCTCAGTTTCACCAGGTGTTCCATCCGCTCCAGCGGAGTTTCGATGTGACCGAACATCATGGTGGCAGAGGTAAGCAGGTGAAGCTGATGGGCCTCCTTCATCACATCCAGCCACTCCCGGGCAGATGCTTTTCCAGGTGAAACCTGCTTTCTGACACGGTCGCATAGAATTTCAGCCCCGGCACCCGGCAGACTGTCCAGTCCAGCTTCCATCAGTCTGACAAGAATCTCCCGAAAGGGAAGCCGCTCTTTTCTGGCGATGTGCACCACTTCCGGAGGACCCAGTGCATGCAGTTTAACCCCAGGATATTTCTTCTTCAGATCTCTGAAAAGATCTGTGTAAAATTTCAAACCATAACGGGGGTGCATGCCACCCTGCAGCAACAGCTGGGTGCCGCCCAACTTAATCATCTGGTCAATCTTTTGGATATACTCCTCAGGAGTGGTGGTATAGGTCCCCTCCCCGTTGATCTTCCTGTGAAAATTGCAAAAGGTGCATCCGGAGATGCAAATGTTGGTGATGTTGACATTTCTGTCGATCATCCAGGTGACCACCTTTCCAGGTTTATGAAGTTGTCTCAAAGAATTGGCTACCCATATCAGATCCGGAGTGGAGGCTTCCCTTAAAAGCATTTCTCCCTCGGAAGCTGAAAGCGGATCCAGGCTCAGGGCCCGTTTAAAAAGCGATGCAAACATATTTTGTGACTATTGTATTTAACAAAATGACAAAATTTTTGTTAAGTATATGAAAAATGAGGCACAAGAAGTGAAAAAACTGAATGCAATTCAAAGCCCGAAGGAATTGAAGAGAGCAGAAATGGCTGAAACGTCCAGACATCCGATCCTTCCAGCACCGGAAGCAATTTCGTTCTCCGCTGTTATACAATTCATTACAGGAAACATTTGGAAAAATTAACATCTGCCGGATGGTAACCAGGGAATTTTGCTAGGTGTCAATTTTTCGTCATTCCTTTTTTGCTAACCTTGCTTATATTGGGTTAAAGGTAGTAATTTTGAGCCAAAGCCTTTTTGAAGGCAAAAAAACGTAGATTCAAAACCATGATTGTAAAGAAAAGTATTCCTGCAACAGACGCTAATATTTGCATCTTTCTGATAAAGGATGCAGCGGACCTATCCCAAATATCTCTCAGCGAGGCTGAGAGCAGTTATCTTCAGGACAAGCTGAACAATGAGCAACGTATTACCGAGGTGAACCGTTTCTCCAGCAAGTTGCTGATCGTACAAACACCCTCCCTTCCGGAAGAAAATCATCTGATGGAAGTCTGGCGCAGATTGGGAAATGAGGTTGCCCTATGGGCTAAAAAAGAGAAAATCAAATCTGCAGAAGTAATCTCCCTGCTGCAAAGTTCAGGGAAGCTGCTGGCCTTCGTGGAGGGCGTCCTGTTGGGCAGTTATCAATTTTTAAAATATAATTCCAAAGCCGAAAAGGCAAAAACCAGTTTGGAAGAGCTTCTGATCGATGCGGACGAGCTGACGGATAAGCAACTGGAAGAGCTCTCATTGGTTACCGATGCCGTATACAAGGCCAGAGATTTGGTCAATGAACCCGTTATCAGCCTGGATGCAGGGACATTGGCCTCTGTTTTTCAGCAAATGAGCCTTGATGCAGGGATGCAGAGTGAAATTCTTGGCAAAGAACAGATTGAAGCACTCGGCATGGGTGGATTGCTGGCAGTTAACAAGGGGAGTTTGGATCCGCCTACATTTTCCGTTTTGGAATGGAAGCCGGAAGAGGCAGTTAATGCCCAGCCAATTGTTTTGGTGGGCAAAGGAGTCGTTTTTGACACCGGTGGATTGAGCCTGAAGCCCACTGCCAAATCGATGGACTACATGAAATGTGACATGGCCGGTGGGTCTGCTGTTGCATCTGCCCTTTACGCTGCCGCCAAAAATAAGCTTCCGCTCCATCTCATTGCCCTGGTACCTGCTACCGACAACCGGCCCGGTGGGAATGCCATCACTCCTGGTGACGTCATCACCATTTCGAACGGGGCAACCGTAGAGGTGCTGAATACGGATGCCGAAGGAAGGCTGATACTGGCTGATGCCCTCTGCTACGCAAAAAGATACGACCCGATGCTGGTCATTGACCTGGCAACACTGACAGGTTCAGCAGCCATGACTCTGGGTATCCACGGCATAGCAGCAATGGGCAGCAAATGCCGGGAATTGTTCGAACTACTCAAGGCTTCCGGCGAAAGAGTCAATGAACGTCTGGTGGAACTTCCCCTTTGGGAGGAGTACGACGAATTGATCAAATCGAACATTGCAGACATGAAAAACATTGGAGGAAGTGAGGCCGGTGCCATATCCGCGGGTAAATTCCTGCAACGGTTTACTGATTATCCCTGGATTCACCTCGATATCGCTGGGCCTGCCTTCCTGCACACCAATGACCACTACCGCATGGCAGGTGGAACCGCAACCGGAGTGAGACTGCTTTACGAATTTTTCAATGCCCTCATCCGGCATATGGACGCAGGTTCAAATTCAAGAGGCTAATCCGCTTATGTATGAATAAAAGTTTAAATTTGACAAATAAAGAGAACGGAAATTTGCCGTTCAAACCAATAAAAACAGAGTATGGACCAGCATAAACTGAGAATCGGAATAACCCATGGGGACATCAACGGCATAGGATATGAGGTAATTATCAAAACACTGTCAGACAGTAGGTTACTTGAATCTTGTACGCCGATTGTCTATGGATCTCCAAAAGTTGCCGCCTACCACCGAAAAGCCCTTGATGTCGAGCTGTTTAGCTTCAATCAGATCACCCACGCCCGTGATGCCAACTCGAAAAGAGTGAACATCATCAATTGCGTGGATGAAGAGATCAGGGTGGAATTGGGAAAATCGACCCCTGAGGCAGGAGAGGCAGCACTGCTTTCGTTGCAGGCTGCCGTGAGGGATCTGAAGTCGGGCGACATTGATGTGGTCGTCACGGCCCCCATCAACAAGGAGAACATTCAATCGGATCAATTCAAATTTCCGGGCCATACCGAATTTTTTGCCAATGAATTTGCAGCAAAAAATTACATGATGCTGATGATCAGCGACCAGTTGAAAGTGGGTGTAGTAACGGGTCACATTCCAGTTTCACAAGTTTCCCAGACGCTGACCAAGGAGAAAATTTTGACAAACATCCGCATCCTGCACAAAACCATGCTGGAGGATTTTTCGATCAGGAAACCGCGCATAGCGGTAATGGGACTGAATCCGCACGCCGGAGACCACGGGGTGATTGGAATGGAAGATCAGAATATCATCTATCCCGCCATCAAACAGGCCAACGAAGAGGGTATTATTGCGCTGGGGCCATTTGCCGCAGACGGTTTTTTTGGATCAGGAGATTACAAGAAATTTGACGCCATTCTGGCAATGTTCCACGATCAGGGTTTGATTCCTTTCAAAGTACTGGCCTTTGAATCCGGGGTTAATTTTACTGCCGGACTGCCCATTGTCAGGACTTCACCCGGACATGGTACGGCCTATGACATTGCCGGTACGGGAATGGCTTCAGAAGATTCGTTCCGGAATGCAATCTATCTCGCCATCGACGTATTTGAATCCAGAAAAATCTACAAGGAACTCTCAAAAAATCCACTGAAACACCACGAAATAGATCGTACAGGAGGTGAATAAATCACATCAAATCCAGCCCTCATGTTTGAACATATCAAAGGATCTGTGATCAGTCTGAACCCTGCCGGCATTGTTATCGAAGCTGGCGATATTGGCTATTTTGTTCACATATCTCTCACCACCTATTCCCAACTTCACGGCAGTGAAAAGGCCAAACTGTTTCTGCACCAGGTGGTCAGGGAGGATGCGCATATTCTCTATGGTTTTTTTGATCCGTCAGAACGGGAGCTATTCAGGCTGCTGATATCCGTCAACGGAATCGGAGCAAATACGGCCATCATGATGCTCTCATCGCACAAGCCCGATGAACTTCAGCATGCCATCCTGACGGAAAATGTCGGATTACTGAAGAACATCAAAGGCATCGGCGTAAAAACGGCACAAAGAGTGATCATCGACCTGAAGGATAAAATCGGAAAAATCCCGGCAGGAGATCTCCTGTTCCGTTCTGGCGAAAATCCGGTTCGATCCGAAGCAGTTTCAGCTTTGGAAATGCTCGGGTTCAACAAAAAAGCAGTAGAAAAACTGATAGACCAGGTCCTAACCGAACAACCTGCCATCAACGTTGAAAATCTGATCAAATTGGCACTAAAGAGTTTTTGACCAAATTGAAAAAAGTACTTTTCAAAACTTTTGTTGCGGCATTGCTCTCCGCATGCTTTGCACTTCTTTGGCACAGCAATGCATCCTTAGGGTCTGCAATTGCTCTGCACAGGAGTTTTGATGCTCTTATTCATCCGTCCGGCGACTCCGTCCGAAACGACACTTCAGTCGTTCATCTCCATGCCAGGAAAAAGGAGAATCCCTTTTCTCGGTTGAATGACAGAGACAGTACTGCACTCTACCTGAAAAAGCCATCCAACATAAAAACGGAAATTCTCTTTGATGCACTAACCGGTCAATACCTCCTAACGGAAAAAGCAGGGTCCGTGGAATACAGGTTACCCGGGGCACTCAGCCTGCACGAATACCTTCAAACAGACCTGAAAGAGTCGATCGACCGCTACTGGCGGAAAAAGATTTCCCAACAATCTGTCGACAGGCGTGGCCAGCTCATTCCGCAGTTTCAGCTTGGCGGAGATGCTTTTAACAAGGTTTTCGGAAGCAGCGTAGTGAACATTCACCCGCAGGGATATGTGGAGATGACACTCGGCCTCAAGAGCAACAAAATTGAGAATCCGGCCATCCCGACCAAAATGCAGACCAATACAACTTTCGATTTTAGTCAGAAAATCAACGTAAGCCTCGATGGCGAAATTGGTGACAGGTTGAAGATGAGGTTCAACTACAACACGGATGCAACCTTCGATTTCGAAAATAAAATCAAACTCAACTACTCAGGCAACGAGGATGACATCGTAAAAAATGTGGAGGCAGGCAATGTCTCCATGCCATTAACGGGATCGCTCATCCGGGGAGGAACCAACCTGTTTGGGGTCAAGATGGATCTCCAGTTCGGTAAGCTCTCCGTTTCGACCCTTTTTTCACAGCAAAAGGGAGAAACCAAGGTAATCAATACATCGGGGGGAGCCGAACAGACAAAATTTGACATCAATGCAACCAACTACGATGCCAACAGGAATTTTTTCCTGGGACACCATTTTTTCGACACCTACGACCAGGCATTGTCAGAAATTCCCATCTTGAAGACCTCTGTCACCATCAACAAGATTGAAGTATGGGTCACCAACAAATCCAGCCATTTCCAGGAGTCACGCAACATTCTGGCCCTGCTCGACCTGGGAGAGAATGGTCTCAACAAGCAGAATCAGTCGATCACCGAATTCGGTGACTCACCCGGACTCAGCTATCCCTTTAACCAACTCCCCAACAACGATATCAGTGGAATTTACAAGGAACTTACGACCAATTATGCCAACATCAGGGACATCTCCAAATTGAACGAGGCTTTGAAACCACTGTCAGCCCGCGATTTCATCGCTGGTCGTGATTATGAAAAAATTGAAAATGCAAGGCGCCTCGACTCGACTGAATACAGCATCAACCGCCAGCTGGGTTACATCTCCCTCAACATGGCCCTTAATTCGGATGAGATTCTTGCCGTTGCCTATCAGTACACGGCCAACGGTAGGACTTTCCAGGTAGGTGAGTTTTCAACAGATGGAATTCAGGCTCCAAATACCCTTGTCCTGAAAATGCTAAAGGGGACCAATCTGAACCCAAAGTTCAAAAACTGGGACCTGATGATGAAAAACATCTACAACATTCAGGCGCAAAGACTCTCCAGCGAGCAGTTTAAAATGGACGTGCTCTACAGGAACAATGCCTCAGGAACAGATTTGAGCTATCTGCCGGATGGTCCGCTGAAAGAGAAGAATCTGCTCAATGTGATGAATCTCGATAATCTGAACAGTCAGCTGGATCCCTATCCGGACGGTATTTTTGACTTTATTGACCGGGTCACGGTCGATGCGGCGAAGGGACGGATCATCTTTCCGGTGGTGCAGCCCTTTGGTTCGAACCTGCAAAAGAAATTCAACGGGGATGCAAGTGCCATCTCAAAATATGTATTCACCTCACTGTACAACGATACCAGAACGGCAGCAGAACAGGATGCGGAAAAAAACAAGTACCACCTGAAGGGAAGCTACAAGGGCCTTTCCAACTCTGAAATTTCACTGGATGCCATCAACATTGCCAGGGGATCGGTAAAAGTAATGGCTGGAGGAATGCAACTTCAGGAGGATGTCGACTTCATCGTCGATTATACGCAGGGGAGGGTGAAAGTGATTAACCAGGGACTCCTGGAATCAGGAACTCCCATTACCATCTCCACCGAAAGCCAGGATCTGATCAGCATGCAACGGAAGACGATGCTCGGGACCCATCTGAACTACGAAATCAGCAAAAATTTCAACATCGGTTCAACGGTCATGTATTTGCTGGAAAAACCCCTTACCCAAAAAGTGAACTACGGCGACGATCCGATTTCCAATACCATGCTCGGATTCAACGGAAGTTACAGTGCCACCTCCCCATTTATTACCAAGATGGTCAATTTTCTTCCTTTTATCCACACCAAGGAGGATTCCAAAATTGCCATCGATATGGAGTGGGCCAAGCTATTCCCTGGGCACTCCAAGGCCATCTCCAAGGAGGGAGCCGTGTACCTGGATGACTTTGAAGGAACCATAACACCCATCAATCTCAAATCTTTTGTGGGCTGGTCATTGGCCAGTACACCGCAAGGGAACACCCAGTTTCCCGAAGGCAACCTGATCAATGATCTGGCCTATGGCTACAACAGGGCCCTGCTCTCCTGGTACATCATCGACCCATACATGCAAAGGAGTACCGCCCCTTCCTACCTGCTGCAGAACAACAAACTGGATGACCAGCGGGTCAGGGAGGTATTTCAGGCTGAAATCTTTCCAAACAGGCAAAATCTCGTGGGAGAACCAACAAATATTCCAACCCTGGATTTGGCTTTCTATCCCGATGAACGTGGCCCCTACAATTACGACTCCAATCCATCTGCCTTTTCTTCCGGCGTAGCCAAGGACGGGTCACTGGCAAAGCCTGAAAGCAGATGGGGAGGCATCATGCGCAAGATTGATACCAGTGACTTCGAAGCTACCAATGTGGAGTTCATCGAATTCTGGATGATGGATCCCTTCCTGGAAGACAAGCCGGGAGACGAAAATCCGGGTGGCAACCTGATTTTTCACCTGGGATCCGTTTCTGAAGATATTCTCCGTGACGGAAGAAAATCTTTTGAACACGGACTTCCCACCAATGGTGATTACACGGGGATGGATGTGACCACCTGGGGACGGGTTTCCAAACAGCAATCACTCGTCAAGGCGTTTGACAATTCCGCTCAGTCAAGAATTTACCAGGATATTGGACTCGACGGACTAAATTCCAAGGATGAACAGGTTTTTTTCCAGAATTTCCTGAACTCACTCCGTCCGCTGGTTGTTGATACCGCCTATGCCAAAGTGGAAAAAGATCCCTCCAGCGATGACTTTCACTACTTCAGGGGAAGTGATTACGATGCCCAGAAAAAAGATTTGCTCCAACGATACAAATTTTTCAGCAACACAGAAGGGAACTCTCCTACCAACGAACAGTCAACAGAAAGCTATCCAACCGCCGCAACCTCCATTCCCGACGTAGAGGACATCAATGACGACAATACACTGAGCGAGAATGAGGCCTACTTCCAGTACAACCTCAAAATAGACAGGGCCAACATGGTGTTGGGAAAGAATTACATCTCCGACATTCAGACTGCGGACATCACCTTAAAAAGCGGCAAGAAATCAACTGTCACCTGGTACCAGTTCAAAGTCCCCATCTCAGAACCAAACAGTACGGTTGGTTCCATCAGTGATTTCAGATCGATTCGATTCATGAGGATGCTGGTCAACGGGTGGAAGAAACCTGTCGTACTTCGTTTTGCAACCCTTGATCTGGTCAGGACCAACTGGAGAAGGTACGAAAAGTCCCTCAATCCGGACGGTACTCCCTCCTCTGCCTCGACACAGCTGGATCTTTCAGCGGTGAACATTGAGGAAGACAACAACCGTAAACCGGTTAACTACGTTTTGCCTCCGGGAGTAGACAGGGTCATTGACCCTTCGAATGCCCAATTGCGGCAGTTGAACGAACAATCCATGGTCATGCGGGTCTCAGAGGTAGAACCGGGCGAGGCAAAGGCGGCCTATAAGTCTACTTCCGTCGACCTCAGGCGTTACAGAAATCTGAAACTGGAAGTGCATGCGGAAAAACTGGACAATGCTCCACTCAGAGACAATGAGATGTCACTGTTCATTCGGATCGGATCCGATTACCTTTACAATTACTACGAATATGAGATTCCGCTTAAGCTGACACCACCCGGTTTCTACGACAATGCCAAGGAGAGTGACAGATACATCGTTTGGCCCACTGAAAATCATGTATACATTCCACTCGACCTGCTTCCCCAACTCAAATTGCAGCGAAATGCAGAGATGCATGCCCAGGGATCCACGATCGGAATGGGAGACATCTTCGAACAGATTCACCAGGGTGTCAACAACAACCAGAACATGATCAAGATCAAGGGAAACCCGGATCTTTCCGACATAAGCGTCATGATGATAGGTATCGGCAACAGGAAGGGGCATACCACTGGAAGCCGTTCCGCCGAAGTCTGGGTGAACGAACTGCGACTGACCAACTTTGAGGAAAATGGCGGTTGGGCAGCCATTGGCCGCGTCTCCGGAAACCTGGCAGATTTGGGAACCTACTCCTTTGCCGGCAGGATGACCACCGCAGGATTTGGGGACATCGACTCCAAAATGTCGAACCGCTCCATAGACGATACGAAAGAGTATGATATCTCCACCAACCTTGAACTGGGTAAATTCTTTAAACCATCATCAGGGATTAAAATTCCGATGTACATGAGTTTTTCAAAATCAGTTGCCACGCCGGAATATTCACCAGTCGATAAAGATGTCAAACTTGCAGATGCACTGAACAGCGCGGCCACAAAAGCGGAGCGCGACTCCATCAAAAAAATGTCGCAGGATTACAACATCCGGAAGAGCATCAACTTTACCAACGTTCAGATCGATAAATCGAACAAATCATCAGAAAGCAAATTCTACGACCTTTCCAACCTCTCCTTTTCTTACTCCTACAACCAGTTCCAGCACGGGGATGTCAACACACTGATTGAACGAACAGACAATACACGCACACTGCTGAATTACCACTTCAACGGGAAACCCAAGTCCATCGATCCGTTTAAAAACATTCCCTTCCTGAAGGCCAAGCCGTTGCAAATCATCAAGGATTTGAATTTTAACCTCGTCCCGGCACAGATCTCCTTCAGATCGGATATGAACAACCTGACGAGTGAACTTCAATACAGGAACATCACCAATCCTGATTTTGTCCTTCCCATCTCCTACCAAAGAGATTACACCTGGAACCGATACTATGATCTTAGATTCGATCTGACGAGAAGTTTGAAGATCGACTTCTCCGCCGTCAATGCCTCCCGCATCGGCGATCCGACAAAAGTGACCCTGAATACACAGAACGCCTACGAAGCAAGGCGTGATACCATCTGGAAATCGATTCTGGAAGGTGGTAAGAACACCCATTACCACCATACCTGGAATGCCACCTATACCTTGCCTATCAATAAATTGCCATTGCTCGACTGGACTTCGGCCTCCGTCGTGTACCAGGCAGGGTACGACTGGAACCTGGCACCCATGACTACCAGTGACTACGTGGTCGGAAATTCGATCAGCAACATGAGTTCGCTCCAGGTGAACGGGCAGCTTGATTTCCTCAAAATCTACAACAAGGTGCCATTTCTTCGGGCAGTGAACCAAAAATACGGAGAGTTCAGCAGGGGAAGAAGAGAGGTCCAGGAAAACAGACAAAGAAATATGACGGGTCAAAAACCCTCAGCCTCACAAAAATATACGGAGCAAAATCTCAAACTCAGGAAGAATGCGCCCTATTCCTTCTTCCACAAACTCGGGTCATCGGTGGTAATGGTCAAAGTCACAGACAAAACTGGCAAGCCAATCGCCGGTCAGGTAAAGATAGTGAATGACAACCGGGTGATTTTTACACCACTGGCCGACTGTGCCGCTGCCTCCGTGGAGATTACAGCCAAAAAGGAGAACAGTACGCCAACTGCCTTGCATTTGAGTGAGTTGACAGCACGCTTCCTGATGATGCTTTACAATGTTAATTTTTCCTACAGTGAAAACGGTGGAACCTCCTTGTTTGGTTACCTGCCGGGAAGCAGCATTTTTGGCCTGAACAGTTACCCTGGCGCAACGGTCTCTTCAATGGCACCCGGTCTTCCTTTTATCCTCGGTCATCAGGATGACAATTTCGGGCTGCAGGCTGCCAACAAGAATTGGGTCACAAAGGATACCATCATGAGCAAACCCTACACGATGAGCCACAACACCCGACTCAATATTCGCGCCAAGATCGTTCCGATTCCGGACCTGAAGATCGATTTGACCGCCAACAGGATATTTGCGAAAAATGCCTCAGAATTCCTGATCTACAATGCCACCAACGGTTGGGATACCTACAACAACTCCTTCAACGGGAACTTCAGCATGTCCATCATCTCCATCGGGACCTCTTTCGAAAAACTTGGCAAGGCGTTCGTTCAGGATTCAAAGGGGTGGACCGACTTTCAGACCAACAGGAGAATCATTGCCCAGCGACTGGACGAATCCAGAATCCCAAATGCAGGGTTCAACTATCAGCCAGGGGTCATCGATCCGACGACAGGTTTCCCAACTGGTTACGGACCTACCTCCCAGGAGGTACTGATTCCCGCATTTTTTGCAGCGTATACTGGTCAAAGTGCCAGAAAAGTTGAACTTACGCCTTTCCCATCGGCCAAATTCATGCTTCCCAACTGGCGAATTCAATATTCTGGAGCCGTGAACAAAATTGACATCCTGAAAGATGTGATGAAATCCATGAACATCCTGCACGACTACCGCTCAACCTACAACGTCGGTTCCTACCAGTCGAACCTCAACTACGAAACGGCGGGCGACGGATTTGGCTATGTGAGGGATGCCCAGAACAACTTCATGCCGTTCCAGGACATCACGGCCGTCAACATCACGGAAACCTTCAATCCCCTGCTCGACATCGACATCACCTGGCTGAACAACTTTACTTCTCGTTTCGAATACAGAAAATCCCGCAACATTACTCTGAGTCTGACCAACAACCAGTCGACGGAGATGTACAACAACGAGGCCAGCGTTGGTCTGGGCTACCGCTTCGAAAACATGAAACTCTTCCTGAAAACGAAGACCAACTCCAAAACATTGAACAACGACCTCAACATCAGGGCCGATGTCACCTATGGAAAGAACAAAACGGTGCTGCGCAAACTGGTGGAGGCCAACGATCAGCTGACAGCAGGACAGGATGCCCTCTCCATCAAATTTTCGGCCGACTATAACCTGAGTGAAATATTCATCGTCCGCTTCTTCTACGACAGAATCGTGAACAACCCATATATCTCCAATGCCTACCGAACTACCAATTCAAACATTGGCGTAAGCTTCAGGTTTACGTTGATACAATAAGGTCAGAGGGAGTGGCAACTGGACAAGACGCAATTCGAAAATCCAATTTTATGTTATTGAGTTGTGACAAACCCGGATGGATCGAAGCCGGCTGCGATGAAGCCGGGAGGGGATGTCTGGCCGGTCCCGTATTCGCAGCTGCAGTAATTCTGCCGGAAAACTTCACCTCCGAAACACTGAATGACTCCAAACAGCTTACAGTGAAACAGCGCTATGCCTTGAGGAAGGTGATTCTGGCGGAGGCCCTCTCCTGGGCCGTAGGCATTTGTGACCAAACCGAGATCGATCAGATCAACATACTGAATGCCTCCATCCTGGCGATGCACAGGGCTTTGGATCAACTGAGCCCAAGGCCCCGGCACATTCTGGTGGATGGAAACAGATTCAAAACCTACCAACAGATTCCCCACACCTGTTTTGTAAAGGGTGATGGCCGCTTTATGTCCATCGCGGCAGCTTCTATTCTGGCAAAAACCTACCGGGATGATTACATGTTGAAAATTCATGCCGATTTTCCCGCATATGGCTGGGACACCAACAAGGGATATCCCACGGAGAGACACAGGCAGGCAATTGAACTGCTGGGGATCACGCAACATCACAGAAAAAGTTTCAGACTGACGGATGCCCAGCTGAAACTTTCCCTGTGATTGTTGTCGTTTGTCTAGAGTGTGATCGGAATTCCGCGATAAAAATCGAGGATCTTGGATCTGAAGATAAACTCGTATTTGGCGCTGAGCAAATCCGAAGAGGCCTTTACCAGATTGGTCTTGGCCGTGTTGTAATCCACCGCATTCACCATCCCGACGTTGAATTTTTCCTCTGAATAGCGGAAGGCTTCCCGCATCGACGTAACAGCCTTCTCGGTAGATTTGAACTTGTTGAAAGAGGCAATGGCCGTAGTCTGTGCCGTTTCAATCTCCTGCCTCAACACCTTCTTGGCCCCTTCCAGATCGAGTTGGGTGTTTAGCATTTGAATTTTGGCGTTGTCCACCTGTAGTTTGCTCATAAAGCGGTTAAAGATGGGGATGTTCATCTGAAAACCCAACCCTTTACGCTGGTTGTTGCTGAGCTGATCACTGAAACTGATGTTGGCCCCCTTCAGGTCGGTATATTTATTGTTGTAAAGATTGTAATAGTTGGCAAAGAAGGAGAGGGTCGGGAAATAGGCTCCCTGAGCCATCTTCAACTGATACTGAGTACTTTGGAAGCGGTATTCAGCACCCCTGATCTCGGGACGTTGCTTGAGGGCTGTGAGGTAAACATCCTGGGCAGAAATGACGGAGGCCTGCGCATTCACCTCTGGAAGGGCTGGTATTTCCACATCAAACTTGTCAGTATATACCAACTCCAGCATCTGAGCCAGCTTCAACTTGGCCAATTGCAGTTGGTTCCTTGCATCCACCAGACTCAGCTCTTCCCTGGCTGCCTGGGCTTCAATGTCCAGCAAGGCACCACTGGCCAGACTCCCGGCATCTACCTTCTCCTGAGATTGTTTCAACTGCTGACGGGTGATATCCAACTGGTCTTCCGAAACTTTTACCAACTCCTTGGCAAATAGTATCTCGAGGAAAGTGGAGGCAATGTTGAGGGAAAGATCATCCTTTGCCTTGGCAAGGTCTTCCAGACTTGCTTTCAGATCCAGTTCGCCCTTCTTGATCGAATTGTTGACCTGATTGCCCTGATAAATACTTACCTGGGTACCCAATCCAAAATCCGTCTGTGCGGAATTGACATTTTCATAAGTATTCAGGTAGGTGAGGGACCTTCCGTAGTTCAGATTCTGAGAAATCTGGCCACTCAGGTTCGGTAGCCTGGAACCCTTCTTTTCCTTCAGGTTATTCTGCTGGTATTGGGTATTCAACTGGCTCTGCTTGATCTGGATGTTGTTGTCGTGTGCGTAGGTGATACACTTGTCAAGCGTCCACAGCTCCTGTGCGTGAAGCGTAGCAAAGAGTGCCAGCAGCAACATGTAAGCCAGGGTGAAAATTGTTCGTATCATGGTAGTCAAATTTTTATACTAAGTTACCGCTTTTCGTTCGAAAAAATATTTTTTTTTGGTTCCCGGTAAAAAGGGTGATTCAATTGTCAGAACATTCAGAAGTCGGTCGCCAGCACGCTGCCATATTTCTTTGGGTACCCGACAAGAAAGCCTATTTCTTTTCTTCCGGTTTCTTGGTAGGATCTATCTGGTTGCCTTTGATCTTATCCTCCTTCTTGAGACCGGAAACGATTTCAATGTTGATTCCATCCGACAATCCCGTCTTCACAAACCGCTTTTCGTAGTTATCAGGCGATTTTTCCAGTTCGACATAGGCCGAGTCGTGTGCAAATTTCAGCAAGCCTTCCGGAATGGTGAGGACACTGTCGCGCCTGTCAAGCACGATGTTGGCATTGGCACTGTATCCCGAACGGATGAACTGATCCTTTTTCAACAAAACATCTGCCTTGATCTCAAATTGAATGGCGCCATTTTCGACTTTACCCTTTGGCGCAATGTATTTCAATACGGCATTGAATTTTTGGTTGTCAATGGCACCGATGGTCAGTTCAATGTTCATCCCTTCCTTGATTTTGCCAACTTCTGTTTCGTCGACCTTCCCCAGGAAAATCATGTCATTCATGTCGGCCACGATGGCAATGGTAGTCCCTGCATTGAAAGTATTCGCCTGAATGACGGAAAATCCCGCCTTTACAGGAACATCCAGCACCATTCCGTCAATGGTTGAACGAATCAGTGTATTGGTTGTCTTGGCCGAACTCTTGGTTACCCCTTTGCGAATCAGCTCCAGGTTGTTGTCTGCAGATTCCACCTCTTCGCGGGCTGAATTGTAGGTAAGTTTGGCCTTCTGATACTCCTCTTTGGAGATGACCTTCTTTTCAAACAGGGTTGACTGGCGGTCGTAATCTATTTTGGCATCCTCGTAATTCAACTGTGCCCGCTTCACGCGTGATTCGGCATTGTTGAGGTTGACCATGTCCGGAATAATATTGATCTGGGCCATGATGTCATCCTTGTGAACCATCTGGCCTGCTTCAAGGTACACTTTCTCAATGATACCCGATACCTGCGGTTTGATCTCAATCTCCTGCCTCGGCTGAACGGTACCTGTTGCAACAGTTTTCTTGATGATGCTGTTGATGGATCCGCTCTTGATCTCAAATTTGTCAGGCACCTTTTGTGATTTCTTGTATAAAAACACCAGTGTCCCGATGAAGAGAATGGCTATAAAAACGAGTCCTAAAATTTTAAAGAATTTTTTCATGGCAACCTTTGATTTGTATTTTTATTTTATTTCTGTTTACTATTTATTCTGTATTTGGTTATTTCAACGCTATTCTTCCCGCAACGCCTCAATCGGTTTGATCATCAGGGCCCTCTTGGCCGGAATGGATCCGGCAAAAAGTCCTGCCAGAATGAGTATGACCAGTGCGGAAACGGCTACCGTGATGCTCACTTCGGGATGTTGAAAAAATACTTGATCCCCGGTCTTTGGCTGATTTTCAATGAATCTGTTCACCAACTCCAACAGTGCCACCCCCATTGATAATCCGGTATACCCGGCAACGGTTGTAAGGGCAATACTTTCCATCATAATCTGGGTGATGATTGTTCTGGGTGAAGCACCCAAAGCCCGCTGAACCCCGATCTCTTTGGTCCTTTCCTTGACGATGACCAGCATAATGTTGCTAACTCCGATGACACCTGCCATCAGGGTTCCGATGCCCACAATCCAGGTCAACATTCCAATGGCAAGAAACAATCCGCTCATCTGCTTGAACTGCTCTTCTATGTTCACGCTGCCCAATGCCTGAACATCCTCGGGAGCAATCGAATGGCGCATCTTGATGATATTTTTTACCTTTTCCTCGACTACGCTAACCGGTACACCTTTTTTTGCGGTAATGGCTAAAAAGTGAACGATGTTGCCCATGTTATAGGTCTGCTGCATGGTGGTAAAAGGAAGGAAAATGGACTCTTCTGCCCTGCCGTTGATGTTGATTCTGGTCTCGGGCCTGATCACCCCGATGACCTGGTAATAAACGCCGGATACCTTGAGGTACTCTCCCAACGGATTTCCCTTGGAATCAAACATCTGCTCGTATACCTTTTCTCCGATTACACATACCTTGCGCTTGTCGCGGATGTCCATTTCGTTGATCCACCTCCCCTGCAGTACCGTGTAGGGATCGATCTTGACATATTCGGGATAGTCTCCCTTCACATTGTAGGAGCCTGTTTTCAACCCGTAGATGGTATTTGGTCCACCCGACATGCGGGATCCAAAATTTTTGGGGGAGATGTATTCTACCTCCGGCACGTTTGCCAGCACATAGGCCAGGTCGTCAGAATCCATGTTCCACTGCCTTCCGCGTTTAAAACCCTTGTACGGCTCGCTGGTTTGCTGGGACCACATGAAACAGGAGTTGGTGGCAAATTTCGCGACCCCTTCCACGATTCCGTTTTTCAGTCCATTGCTGGCTCCGGCCATGACGATCAGCATGAAGATGCCCCAGAACACCCCGAAAGCCGTCAGAAGACTCCTGACTTTGTTCTTGGCCAATGCATGCCAAATTTCATTCCATCTGTCGAGATCAAACATTTATCCTGATGTGTTATATTTTATAACTATCGACTATTCTTTTGAAAGGCCAATTGCTGCTGGCTAATTGATTTTAGCCAATGCTACGGCCATTGCATATTTACTCATCCCGCAAGGCCTCTATGGGAGTTACGTTGGCGGCTTTTCTGGAAGGCAAATATCCTGCCAGGGCACCTGATAAGATGAGAATTAGGGTGGCCGAAACGGCCGTACTAAAATCTACTGTCGGATTCTTGAAGAAGACATTGTCTGCTCCTCCTGACGCAGCTGCCTGCTCCAGTCCGAAGTTGACAAGTTCCATCAACCCTACCCCCAAGACCAAACCAATGTATCCAGCCACTGTGGTGATCAAAACCGATTCGAGCAAAACCAGACTGACAACGGAGAAAGGTGTTGCTCCCAATGCCTTCCGGATCCCAATCTCCTTGGTACGCTCTTTGACCAGAATGAGCATGATGTTGCTCACACCAACGATGCCGGCGATCAGTGTTCCGATGCCTATGATCCAGACAAAAAGATTGATGGCCTGGAAAATTTTCATCGTGCGGATGTATTCTGTCAGCATGTTGAAGGACCCCATTGCCCGCTTGTCGGCCGGATCAAAATTGTGCCGTTTGGCCATGTCCTGGCGAACCTTTTCGGTGATGGCTTCGGCCTCTTCGGAAGTACCCACCATTTTTGAGGTGACGGTAAATGTATGAACCCTGTCACCGCCATTGAAGATCCTTTGCGCAGTTGTGAAGGGTATGTAGGCCGCCCTATTGTTGTCTTGGTTTCTTTTCTTTGCTTCCGATATACCAATCACATTAAATGGTACATCTCCAATTTTTATGTACTTCCCGATAGGGTCCTCCTCCTTGAACAGTGCCTTGCGGATCTCATCCCCGATCACCACCACCTTCCGGAACTCCCGCATGTCCATCTCATTGATGAACCTTCCCGTTTTGATGTTGATGTTTTCCATCTCCTTCAGGGAGGGGTAGCAGGTGCTTGTTTCGAATGAGCCGTACTCTTTGCCGTAGGCATACAAAATGTCGTTGGGCAAATAGTATCTGGAGGATACCTTCTCAATTTCCTTGGATTTGGTGGTTAGAAAATCATAATCCTGGTTGCTGAATTTTACCTCACGACCCTCTTTGAGGCCATTGTAAGGGATGGAAGTTTCACCTGTCCACATCCACATGACATTTACTGCATTCTCTGCAAACTGCACTTTTACACCATTGGATAGTCCGTTCCCGGAACCAAGCAAAACCATCAGCATGAATATCCCCCATGCAACGGAAAACCCAGTCAGGAAGGTCCTGAGTTTGTTTTTCTTGATGGTGCTAAAAATCTCCTGCCAGATATCTACGTCGAACATAACCTTTGATTTATTCCTGTTTTAATCTGTCGCGGTAATTCTGAAGATCACCGTTGGTAATCACCTCACCGATGATGCCATCCTTCAAACGGATGATTTTCTGCGTCAACGCCGCAATGTCGTGTTCGTGTGTAACGATGATGACGGTAATTCCCTGGTCATTGACCTCCTTTAGAATGTCCATTACTTCGAGGGATGTCTGAGAATCGAGCGCTCCGGTTGGCTCATCCGCCAGAATGATCTTTGGGTTGGATATAAGTGCGCGCGCTATGGCTACCCGCTGTTTCTGCCCGCCCGACATTTCGTTTGGCAGGTGATGGGCCCAGTCCTTCAGGCCAAGCCTGTCGAGATATTCCATCGCAATTACATTGCGTTTCTTTCTGCTTACCTTTTGATAATAGAGGGGTAAAGCCACATTCTCCATGGCGTTCTTGAAAGAGATCAAATTGAATGATTGGAAGATAAAACCAATCATGGCATTGCGGGTGATCGCAGCCTGGGTCTCATTCAATCCCCAAATTTTCTTTCCGTTCAGAAAATAGTTACCCTTGTCGTAGTCATCCAGGACACCCAGAATGTTAAGCAAGGTTGACTTCCCCGAACCGGAAGAGCCCATGATGGAAACAAATTCGCCCTCCGAAATTTCAAGGTTTAATCCCTTCAAAACATGGAGGCTGTTGCTTCCTGTAACATATGATTTGTGAAGATTTTCAATGCTGATCATGATAAGTTATTTTGTGCTTGAACCTGATAACTTTTGATAAGACGCAACTTTGCATCAAACGTTACAGACTATTCGAACTATTTTCGATTTTAAACGATTGTTTGTGGAATAGTAAAACATCCACATAAGCAGATATTTTGATCGTGGGGATCAAATCAACGCTGCACCTGACCCTACTTCAGGCACTTTAGGTCACTTTAGTCACTTTGGTCACTTCTTCAAAGGATTCCACCCCTGCGCCTGCAGCGGAATCTCCTGATGACCACCCGTGGTGATGAGTAGGGCACCCTCCTCTTTTGCCGTCATGTGCCCGATTACAGTAATATCCGGATGATTGCGCACCTTATCGTGTTCATTTACAGCAACCGTGAACAAAAGTTCATAATCTTCTCCCCCGTTCAGTGCTGCAACCAGGGGGTTGATGCCAATCTCCTCCGCCATTTTTTGTACCTGTGGATCGAAGCTGAGTCGTTCTTCGTACAGACGGCAGCCTACGCCCGAATTCTCACAGAGATGCAGGATTTCGGAGGATAAACCGTCCGATATGTCAATCATGGAGGTAGGCTTCACCCCAAGCGTACTGAAAATCTCCCGCATATCGATCCTTGCTTCGGGTTTCAGTTGTCTGCCCAAAATATAATCGTATCCGGAGAGTTGAGGTTGGACGGTCGGATTTAGACGGAACAACTCATTTTCCCTTTCGAGCAGTTGCAAACCGAGATAAGCACCACCCAGATCACCCGTCACACACAACAGATCGGTGGGTTTGGCTCCGCTTCGATAGACCAGCTCATCCGCAGTTGCCTCTCCGATGGCGGTAACCGATATCGTCAGACCCGTTAACGAGGAAGTAGTATCGCCTCCGACCAGATCAACCCCATAATGGGCGCAGGCCAGATGGATCCCCTCATACAACTCATCGATCGCGGTCAAAGTAAATTTGGACGAGATGGCCAAAGAGACGGTAATTTGCCGCGGAATGGCATTCATGGCACATATATCACTGATATTCACGGAAACAGCCTTGTAACCCAGGTGTTTCAGTGGCACGTAAACAAGATTGAAATGAACTCCTTCTGTCAACAAATCTGTGGTAACTACCACTCTTTTGTCCGGATAACTCAGTACAGCACAATCATCACCTACTCCTGTCAGGGTACTCCCATTCTTTATTTTTGCCTGGGCGGTCACTCTCTTTATGAGTCCAAACTCTCCCAATTCAGCAAGTTCGCTGCTTTTTGTTCTCTCCTCCGTCATCGTCGTCTAAGATTTATTTGTCAAATCACACGTCAAAAATAGTGCATTTTATATCTTTGCACCAATTTGTATCCAGTCTTATTAAAAATTCGTATACCCAAAAGAAGTTTGGGGTACTTCGAGTTGGGAGTACTTAAAGTTGGCGCTTGAAAGAAAAGTCGCTCATTATCTCGAAGTATTCGAGGTACTTGAAGTATTCGAAGTACTTTTTGAATGGAAGCATTAGAACTAAAAAACACCATGGACAACCAAAATACTTTATTGAACGAAGTTGCAGAGCGGGATTATCGTTTTGGCTTCGTGACCGACATTGAAACAGATGTCATCCCGAAAGGGTTAAGCGAAGAGGTGGTGAGAATCATCTCCGCCAAGAAGGAAGAACCGGAATTTATGCTGGAATTCCGGTTGAAAGCCTACCGCAAATGGCTCACCATGAAGATGCCGGACTGGGCACAATTGAAGATCCCCGAAATAGATTACCAGGAGATCATCTATTATGCCGCACCCAGGCAACAACCAAAATTTGAAAGCCTGGATCAGGTGGATCCTGAACTGCTCAGCACCTTTGCCAAACTTGGCATTCCGCTGGAAGAGCAGAAAATGCTTGCCGGTGTGGCCGTAGATGCTGTGATGGACAGCATCTCCGTCAAAACAACTTTCAAAGAAAACCTGGCCGAACTGGGCATCATCTTTTGCTCCTTCAGTGAGGCGGTGAAGCACCATCCGGATCTGGTGCAAAAATACCTCGGAATGGTGGTTCCACCAAACGACAATTTTTTCGCCGCCCTCAATTGCGCTGTTTTCTCCGATGGGTCCTTCGTCTACATCCCGAAAGGGGTAAGATGTCCGATGGAACTCTCCACCTATTTCAGAATCAACGCAAAAAATACCGGTCAGTTTGAGCGAACCCTCATCATCGCCGACAATGACAGTTATGTCTCCTACCTGGAAGGATGCACGGCCCCCATGCGGGACGAAAACCAACTGCATGCGGCCGTAGTCGAAATCATTGCCCTCGACCGCGCAGAGGTGAAATATTCCACCGTACAAAACTGGTATCCGGGAAACAAGGAGGGAATCGGAGGCATTTACAATTTTGTTACCAAACGAGGTCTGTGCAAGGGAGAATCCTCCAAAATATACTGGAACCAGGTAGAAACCGGATCTGCCATCACCTGGAAATATCCTAGTTGCATCCTGGCCGGAGACAATTCAGTCGCAGAATTCAATTCAGTCGCACTGACCAACAACTTCCAGCAGGCCGACACAGGGACAAAAATGATCCACCTTGGAAAAAATACCAAGAGCACCATCGTCTCGAAAGGAATCTCCGCAGGACACAGCTCCAACTCCTACCGGGGATTGGTCAGGGTAGCCGCCAAAGCCGAAAATTCAAGAAACTATTCGCAGTGTGACTCCCTCTTGCTGGGCGAACACTGTGGTGCACATACCTTCCCCTACATCGAGGTAGGCAACCAGAATTCGGTGGTCGAACACGAAGCTACCACCTCTAAAATCGGTGAGGATCAGATCTTTTACTGCAACCAGCGTGGCATCTCTACCCAGGACGCCATCGGCATGATCGTGAACGGCTATGCCCGGGAGGTGATTAACAAACTGCCCATGGAATTTGCCGTAGAAGCCCAAAAACTCCTGCAGATCAGCCTGGAGGGAAGTGTCGGATAAGAGAAATCCGGAGAGTGGAGGAAGAAATAGTGGGGAAGAAAGGGTGAATGGAAGAGTGTGAGGGTGGTACTCCCATCATTTGCATCAAACCCGATAAATTCCCAGTTAATTTAGTGTTTTTAAGTTATAATTATATTGAATATGCTTATTATTAAAGATTTACATGCCAGCGTGGAGGGAAAGGAAATTCTGCGCGGGATCAACCTGACGATAAACGCCGGAGAGGTTCATGCCATCATGGGTCCCAACGGTTCCGGTAAAAGTACGCTCGCCAATGTTCTGGCAGGAAATACCAATTATGAAGTAACAAAGGGGGAAGTTACCTTCAACGGAAAAGACCTTCTCTCGATGACAGCCGATGTGCGTGCCAAAGAGGGACTTTTCCTGAGTTTCCAGTATCCTGTGGAGATTCCGGGAGTCAGCATGATCAACTTTCTGAAGACAGCCGTCAATGAATCCCGCAAATACCATCAGTTGAAAGAACTCTCCGCAGGCGACTTCCTGAAAGTGATGCGTGAGAAAAAAGAGATGGTACAGATTGACTCTCAACTTACCAACCGCTCCGTCAACGAAGGCTTCTCCGGCGGAGAGAAAAAGAAGA
>TBL_comb47_HYPODRAFT_10000757_pt1 | contig 42767 bp, 34 predicted proteins | sample TroBogypolimnion_40_FD_10682 | JGI IMG/M metagenome (IMG submission 10682)
CTTCACTGTTTGCTGCTGTGATCGCCATTACACAATATGACATCAAACGCATTCTGGCTTTCTCAACTTTGTCTCAACTTGGTTATATGATGTTGAGCCTTGGTGTTTCAGGGTACGGTGGCGAAGAAGGTCTGGGATACATGGCTTCCATGTTCCACCTATTTACACACGCCATGTTTAAAGCATTGCTTTTCTTAGGAGCAGGTTCAATTATTCATGCTGTTCATTCAAATTTAATGCAGGATATGGGAGGGTTACGGAAGTATCTTCCAATTACTCACATTACCTTTCTGATTGCATGTTTGGCTATTTCTGGTATTCCACCATTCGCCGGATTTTTCAGTAAAGATGAAATTTTGGTGGCAGCTTTGGAGCATAATAAATTATTGTTTGCCGTTGAGTATATCGTTGCCGGGCTGACCGCTTTCTACATGTTCCGTCTGTATTTCGGGGTCTTCTGGGGAAAAGATCAGCATTACCATCACACACCACATGAGAGTCCGATGACCATGGCTATCCCATTGATGTTCTTGGCATTCATGTCTATCTTCTCCGGATTTTTACCTTTTCACAATTTGATAACATCAGATAAAGTGGGTTTTGAAACTCATACCGACCTGATGGTTGCTATTCCTTCTGTTCTGATTGGAGTACTCGGAATTGCAATGGCATGGATCCTCTATAAAAAAGAAAGCGTCGTTCCTGCTAAAATGGCAAAGAGTTGGGGAATTTTATATACTGCAACTTACAACAAATTCTATTTCGACGAAATCTATTTGTTTGTAACCCGGAAGATCATCTTCAACTATATATCACGCCCAATTGCATGGTTCGACCGTCACATTATTGATGCATTTATGGTTGGAATCGGTTTGGTTACGGAGAGAGTATCATATCAGATCAGAGGGATGCAATCAGGCCAATTGCAGCATTATGCTTTTGCGTTCGTTGCGGGTACATTAGCATTAGCGCTTTCGATGATTTATTTGTTGATGTAAAAAATTAGAAAAAAGGAATACGGAAAAAGAAAAACAGGAAAATCGAAAGTCTTTTCCTCTTTCCTCCTTGCTTTTTGAAATGAAGAATTAAAAAATATATCAGAATATGAATATTCTAACTTTATTAGTCTTAATCCCTGTTCTCACTATGATCGGAGTCCTTTTTACCAAGGATTATAAAGGTGCCCGTATGGTTTCGGCAATCGGAATGGGAATAGAACTTATAGCAACAATTTATCTGGTGCTTGCTTACCTTGCTGCACGAAAAACCGGTATGATGCACGAGATGCTATTTACTTCTGACTTCATGTGGTACCCAAGCTTGAACATTCATTTTGCTTTCGGTGTCGATGGAATTGCTGTCGCTATGATTGGACTTACTTCAATTGTGATTTTTGCAGGTATTTTTGCTTCCTGGGAACTTCAATTCCTGACAAAGGAGTTTTTTGTATCGCTCATATTACTTGTCACAGCAGTTTACGGGTTCTTTATTTCCCTTGATCTATTTACAATGTTCCTCTTTTACGAATTGGCACTGATCCCAATGTATTTATTAATTGGTCTCTGGGGAACAGGGCCTAAAGAAAAATCTGCCATGAAACTGACTTTGATGTTGATGGCAGGTTCTGCTCTGATTATGGTTGGTATTTTAGGTCTTTATTACAATTCAGCTCCTGGTGGAGGTCCGCTTACTTTTAATATAATTGAAATCTCGAAAATAAATATACCGGTTGCGGCACAGCGCTTCTTCTTTCCTTTCGCTTTTATTGGATTTGGAATACTTGGAGCTTTATTCCCTTTCCATACCTGGTCACCTGATGGTCATGCTTCGGCACCAACCGCAGTTTCAATGCTTCATGCCGGAGTATTAATGAAACTGGGAGGTTATGGATGCTTTCGCGTAGCAATGTTCCTGATGCCACAAGCAGCGCAGGAAATGGCCTGGATTTTCATTATCCTGACAACAATTAGTGTGGTTTACGGAGCTTTCAGCGCCATTTGGCAAAACGACCTTAAATTCATCAATGCTTACTCTTCAGTGAGCCATTGCGGTTTGGTAATTTTTGCCTTATTGATGATGAATCAAACAGCTATGGACGGAGCAATACTGCAAATGATTTCACACGGTTTGATGACGGCCCTTTTCTTTGCATTGATTGGGATGATTTATGGAAGAACTCACACCCGTGATGTTAGGGAAATGGGCGGATTGATGAAGGTAATTCCTTTCCTTGCGGTAATTTATATGATTGCAGGTTTTGCTTCATTGGGTCTTCCGGGATTAAGCGGTTTCGTGGCTGAGATGACTGTTTTTGTTGGAGCATTCCAACATCACGATATGTTCCACCGCGTAGTGACAGTTATTGTAGCGTCATCAATCGTAATCACAGCAGTTTATATTTTGCGTGTGGTCGGATTGATACTGCTCGGCCCTATTAAAGATGCGCACCACGAACATCTTCATGATGCCAGATGGTACGAAAAACTAAGTACAGTAACATTGGTATTGGCTGTTGCAGCAATTGGTATTGCGCCACTTTGGTTGTCGGAAACCATTATTGCAAGTTTAAAACCAATCATTACAAAATTGGCAATGGTCATTCCTTTTTAATTTGAATCAATAAAATAATACCGAAAAAATATGGATCTCGGACAATTTATACTCATGCGCCACGAATTGCTGCTCACGATAGCAGCACTCGCCATTCTGGTTGCTGAAATCTTTACCAGCGAAAAAAACAAATCGAAAATCATCAATTTTACATTGGTACTTTTCGCTTTGGTAACCTTCATTGGTTTTATTCCTGGACAAACCGGTAATTTATTTGGTGGATCATTCCAATCTAGCCAACTGACCGTTTTGATGAAAAACGTTCTTAATTTGGCTGTGCTGATTGTTTTTCTTCAAGCTGAAGGATGGTTACGGAAACCGGAAAATGCTGATAAAATCAGTGAATATTTTATCCTGACGTTATCAACACTTATCGGTATGAACTTCATGATTTCATCTGGCGACTTTCTGACCTTTTATATTGGACTCGAAACTGCAACTATCCCGATTGCCGGGTTGGCAGCTTTCGACAAATACAAAAGTCAATCAGCCGAAGCAGGTATAAAATTAATCCTGTCCTCTGCCCTATCCTCAGGAATTCTATTATTTGGACTTTCGATGATTTACGGTGCTACCGGATCGATCTATTTTGCTGATATCGCAACCAAAGTTCAACCAAACGCGCTTATTGCACTTGGATTTGTTTTCTTTGTGAGCGGTATGGGTTTCAAAATATCGCTGGTGCCTTTCCATTTCTGGACCGCTGACGTTTACGAAGGTGCACCAATCAATGTGACTTCATACCTTTCGGTAGTTTCAAAAGGTGCCGCAGCATTTATCTTCACCATTGTTCTGTTCACTGTTTTTAAAAATATTGTGGAACTGTGGAAACCTATGATTTATACTCTGGCTGTTTGTACAATGACAATTGGTAACCTATTTGCCATGCGTCAGAACAATATCAAGCGATTTCTGGCATTTTCATCAGTTGCTCAGGCCGGTTTTATCCTATTGGGTATTCTGGGTGCCGGTGAGCTTGGAATGACTGCAATTGTTTATTTTGTACTTGTTTATGTGTTCACCAACCTTGGAGCATTTGGCGTTGTAGCTGCAATTCACAATGCCTCAGGTGTTGAGACTATTTCAGGATACAAGGGATTATACCAAACAAATCCTAAGCTTGGTCTGCTGATGACCATTTCATTATTCTCATTGGCGGGAATTCCACCAATTGCTGGTTTCTTCGGAAAGTTTTTCTTGTTTACAGCAGCGGCCGGAAGCGGTTATTATATTCTGGTTTTGATCGCTGTATTAAATGCAACCATCTCTTTATATTATTATTTATTAGTGATAAAAGCAATATTTATAGAAAAGAACGATCAAGCTATTCCTGAATTCCGGAGTTCAAACGCGATGCGAATTGCATTGGTGATGTGTATTTCAGGTGTATTTATCATTGGTTTTGCCAGCGGAATATTCGAATATATCCGAAGCATCAGTAAATTGTTTTTAAATTAAAATACGACCTTAAAAATGTCTCTCAATAAAGGAAAACATATTGTAGAAGCAATTGATGGAATTCGTTGCTCTGTTGTTGAAAAAGGAGTTTCTCCGAAACGAACTGAATTTCTGACAAAGTTGCTTGAATTAAATGGATATACCGTAAAATCAGTTGCCGAAGGTGACACCTTAACATTTGAAGTTGGTGTTACTGACTTGCTTTTCAATCCTGTTATCGACGTTTATGAACGTCGTATGAAAACAATCTCAGGCAAAAGAATTACTCCTGCGTATTGGCTTCAGGAATCAGACAAAGAGACCGAAGCAGAAGTGAATTACTGGAATTTTAAAGGTTAAATTACTGCGAAATAGAAGAAGGGAGCAAATGCTCCCTTTTTCATTAATGTTCAACTTAATTTACAAACAATTGAAAAAGCTTCTTATTTGAGACCACTCCGAGTAGCAACATAGCTTGTCATTTCGAGGTATGAAGCAATCACATTCTATTGATAATCTATATGCTGAGATTGCTTCTCCTGAGTCCTCGGGATCGAAATGACCGAAAACCACTTTTCGGAATAGCATCTTATTTAAAATTCAGAAAAGAATAGTCACGTTAGGGTTAGTAAATATTTTAATCATTATGTATTATTCTACATAAATTATTTTTTCAATTATTGAAATGTCTTTATCTACGACGCTATAAGATCCATTAACGCCTGAGACTACCTCTATTAATCTTTTCTCTTTATAATCAAATCCTTTAGCTTTTATTATTTTGCCATCTTTAAGTTGAAGTGATATTTCATCGGTCCGGTCAAAATCATCATAGACAAGAATCCATGAGCTACTGTTGCTATTATCTTTGTCAGTAATTGTTTTTAAATTTGGATCAAAATTTTTATCTGTGTATGCTACGGTATAATCTTTTTTTGTGCCATTTATATCCGTGCATTTCAAAGTAATGTTAAAATCAGGTATAGCTTGATCAACCTTAATCCATAATTGAGAGCTTCCTGAATCGGTTGGCGGATCGTTCTTTTTACAAGAAAAAACGATGAAAATGACTAAAACTAGGCAAAGCAATTTCATTTTCATGATGAGTAGATAAAGGTTTTATTTAAAATGACCAACAGGGCTCCCCGTAGTTTGACGGAAAGACCCTGTTTGTTATTTTATTTGTGAGCCAGAAAAACCGGAAGATGAAAACAATACATTTACGGTTCTTAAAATGGTATCGTTTAGTTTACTGGAACATCAACAGCATTTACTGTAATGTCGTTATCACTAAAAGTAATGACACCACTGTCGTACCAACCAATCTTGGTTGTGCTCAATGTCAATTTCAAACCTTTACCAGCTAATGCGGCAGGAATAGATTTAGTAATTATGGCTACAGGTTGATCGTTAACTATGCCTGTATAAGTATCAGTAATAGTAATAACAATATCTCCCATCACTTTTTTATCCACGCCTTCATAAACGACAAAATCACCTTTGCCAATTGTTGCTGAAGAAGCAACTGAAGATCCATAAACTGCATCAGCCCATTGAAATTGTTTTCCGTTTGGTACTCCGCCGGTTCCAGTAACTGCAGCTATTTTTGTTGCAGCCAAATCAATTGGAGCTAAATTATAAGCCACAGTAATGGAAAGTTTATCTCCACCAGGAAGTGATGTTAAAGCATCAGTATTGATAGTTAAAACGTCACCCAATCTGAAACAATTTACAGTCAATGGGAAATTAACTTGACTTGGATTAAAATCGAGTATTCCAAGATAAGCTACCTTATCGCTTGCATCTTTAGACTCAGAAATTATTCTCAAGTCCTCATCAGGTGTCAAATTTGAATAAACTTGCTGAGTTGCAGAAAAAGTTACCGGATTGTTCACTGGATTACTCCAATAATTATAGGCAACTGATCCAGTAATAAACTCTGCACCTCTAACTAAAGAAAAGTCTGCATTGTTATAAAAAGAAGATTTGGTTGCATACATTGTCCAGGTCCGGTTAACTCCTATTGGGGCAGATTTGAGGGTGATATCACCATCCTGCGCAATAAACGAACCAGAGATAGTACTGACATACTGTTTTTGAGGAACAGTTGTGTCATCCTGTTTCTTGTTACAAGAAACAAAAGTTACTGCCATCAGAATGGCAACTGCGAAAATTAAACTTAATCTTTTCATTTTTGGTTTTTTTAATGAATAATAGATTTGATAAACCTTAAGTTGAAATGTTGTTTTGTACCTTTTAACACAAAATTCTAATTACGACTCAAAGTTCATCCATCTTTTCGCCCCCGTCAATACGTGAATTCACCGAAATATTAGAATCCAAAAACTGGGTGAAATCACTTATTGACTTTTATAAAAGCCATTATTATCAAGGGAAGTAAATGTTAGAAATTTCAAAAAATCGGATGTTTAAGAAATTGAAATTAGAACCCATTCTAATTTCAATGGCCAAAATTGAATTTAGAAAAGGTTCTAATTTGGGAGTTGGGAGTATTAGAAAAATTGAGATGTAGATTGGGTATCACAACCTTATTAATATTTTCCTGGAACTTAAGTAGCCTGGGGAATTGCTTTTTAAAAATGAGAATTATTGGCTAATTAAATTTTTTTGGATTTCATTTTAACCCGAAGAGCCATCCATCAGTATACCCCTTCCAATTGATTTATAAAGAATTGAGTACAGTTTATTATTCCTATTTACCGAAATTGATGAATCAGGTTCCATTCTGTCCTTGTATTGATTCAAAAAGTCATGGTCTGTTCAAGTTTAAAGTGTTGATTGGTTCTCCTATTCAAAGGATAGCCAACAGGCTCTCAAATTATTTGAAACTTATTCATTAGTTATTAGAAACCTATTCGAAGATTATTAGAATATAATTGAACTATCTTCGAATAACCTTCTAATAATCTTCGAATAACCTTCTAATAATTTAAAGAGTCATAGGCTCATTGAAAACGACACAACTGGGCCGAAAAGCATTACATTTTGGTAAGAAATATTTTGGTAGATCACACGACACGAGATCGGTTCATGGATATTGAAGTTTCAATTCAAATTTCCTTGCACTCATTTTAAGTTTAATGCGGTCGTTTTATTGAAGCGCTGAATATTATGAGTTATTTAAGCAGACCGTAAATAACCAATCATTGGAATTCCACCGTAACTTGAGCAGGGATATTAATTTTTTTGCAAAAAACGACTTACCAGCACAGAAGAAGTCGTTTAAAACATCAAAAGGAGGAAAAGATTAAGGCTGCACCAGATAACAGCTACAGATAAAAATTCAGAAATGTTAAATGTGATTTTACACCTGTATGTGCAAAATATATTTCTGCACGAAAAGTCCAAAGAGAAAGGATTTTCGACAATCGTTAAATATCGAGCAGATTGTTACGAAGTGCAAAAATGATCACCTCGATCACATTGTTCGAGTTGGTTTTTTCCATCATGCTGGCGCGGTGTTTTTCGACTGTACGGTCCGAAATTGAAAGTTTATCGGCAATGAGTTTAACCGGCAGGCCTTCCATCGACAAACAAAGCACCTGGTTTTCGCGTTTCGAGAAAAAACCGCTTTCCAGCTTGTTTATGTTCACGGTATGTTTTTTAAATATGTCGGTCAGTTTCTCGCCTAGGGCACTGGTTACTACAATATTTTCCTTTTTCAGCACTTTGAGGACATCCGAGATAAAAACTTCGTTTTCGTCCATTTTAGAGTTGCCCAGGGTAACTAATCCTATCATCAGGGAGTGGCCGGAAAACCGTTCATAAATGGAGATATAAAGTGAAACTTCGGACTTTTTACCGTTCTGTGAAACAAGTGTAACCGTTTCGCTGAAATTATTGAGCAATCCGTTGGAGCAGCGGGTTATTTTTTCTTTTATTCTCAGGAAGGAGTCCTGATCTAAAAGATCTTCGATGGTATAGGATGTTATATTTTCATGTTCAAGATCGAGGAATTTTATTAATGATGGGTTAGCTTCATAAATAACGTTCCCGTCGAACAAAAAAATCCCGTTCGGGCTTAGCTTAAACAACACTTTAAACTTATGTTTCCCGGTTTCCCTGAGAGTTCGGTATTTGGACAGTCGCTTTTCGATTGCTTTTATCAGCCTTTCGTTATCAAATGGCTTAACAAAATAATCGTCAGCCCCTAAATCCATTCCAAACCGGATATCCTCTAAATCAGAATTGCCGGTTATGAAAATAAACGGCACCTGATCAATCAATGAACTCTCTTTCAATACATTATATACCTGAATACCATCGATAGGGTTCATCATGATATCGCACAATATGAGATCTGGATTGTATTCAAATGCTTTCTGAATACCCGAAGCGCCATTGTCGGCATAACAAACATCGTAGCCCTGAATGGACAGGACATTTTTAATCGTTTTGCCTAATCGCTGGTCGTCTTCAATGACCAGAATTTTAGTTGGTAAGTTCATAAGGTATAATTATTTGCAGGGTTGTCCCCTTATTGATTGTACTCGATAGATAAATCTGTCCACCCAGGCTATCAGTTAAAATATTTACCATTGCCAAACCCAATCCTGCCCCCGAAATTTTCTTAACATTTGCTGCACGATGGAAAGGATTAAATACCAATTCTATTTCTTTTTCGGGAATTCCAATTCCCCGATCTTTCACTGTAATGATCAGTTGTTTCCGGTTTGAAGTTATGATCAGGTTAACTTCATCATCCGAATATTTTAGTGCATTAGATAAAAGATTATACAGGATTTGCCTTAGAAACAACAGGTCAGAAGTAATCTTCTGAACCTCCAGTTCCCATAGTACCGTAATCCTATCATAGACCAGGTTCATCTTCGCCAGTTCAACAAACAACTTATAAACGATCTGCTTAATATTGAACGACGAATAGCCTGGGTTGATTCCGATATTGATAAATGTGTTTAACGACCTGATATTATCGAGGAACCGTATCATGTTTTCGACCGATTCTTCACACATGACGATGCTTTCGTCTTTCAGAACCTCATCAATACTAAAACTGAAACCTTTCAAGATTTGGATATTAGACTTCAAAATGGATACCGGAGTGCGAAGTTCGTGGGATATTGTACTGATTATCTGTTGATAATCTTGTACCTCAAAAGCGAGCAGACCAATTAGTTTCATGTCTTCTCCGACAAATTCACTATCAATAATTGAGTATTGGATTGCCATCAGTCAGTTACCTGTTGAGATTCATGAAGCCGCCTTTTCCCGAAGATAATTGCTTTTGCTTCACTTAAAACATCGGAAGGAATCCTTACTTTAAACTCTGTCCCCTTTCCGCATTCTGAATTCAAGACCAGTGAGCCGCCAAGACATTTTATTGCTTTGGCTACAATGGAAAGCCCAAGACCTGAACCTGAAATCATTTTTGCATTACAGCCCCGAACAAACGGGTTAAAAACTTCATTTAACTGATTTTCTGGTATCCCGATGCCGTAATCGCGTACAACTATCGAAAATTCATCATCAGATGATGTGACAAATAATACTACTTCTTTGCACGAGAATTTCAATGCATTGCTCAATAAATTAACCAATATGCGATTACACAGATATTTGTCGGAGAAAATTCTGCAATTCAGATCCGGATAGTTTAATTTGATCCTTGATACATCAAGGTTTAAAAGTTTAATCTCAGCATATACCTGATTTATCAATGACCGTAAAGAAAACCATCCAGGCTTTAACTTCAGATTGCTTTGATCTGAGGTACACAGAAAATTAATTTTTTCGATAAATCCAATGATGTTTTCGATTGATTCTTCATTAAACGAGAACGTTTCATCAGACAACAATTTGTCAGGATGATTGCAAAACCTTTTAAGCAATTGAATATTTGACTGGATAATCGTTATCGGAGAACTAAGTTCAAAAGTGATGGCATTAAAAATTGGATTTTTTGAATTCTCAATTATATCAAAATCTGAATTTATGTACAGATATTTTTTGCTGGAAATATTGTGTACTGAAGCTTCCATAATCAAATATTTTGCGATTAAAAACCCATGAAGATAAATTAAATAAATAGATTATAAACGCATTAATCATAGTGAAAACATCAAATTGACGAATTATTTTATGAAACATACGAAATTAGGTACGAATGGTTGATTTCAGCATATGAATGGTAAAAAAACATAGTATAGTTCGAATTGATAAATTCAGATTTGATACTATTTTACACAAAAAAGGCTATCAATCATTCGTTGAACAGCTTTTTTGTTGCGTTAACACCAAAAATCAAAGGATATATTTTCAATTTTAGTTTTTTTTTCAATAAGACCTCAATTGTTGTGTGAACAAAAAACCCTTTTGCACCAAGATTAAATCTAGTATAATTGGAACTGTCCGCACCTCTAAATTTCATATCTCATAAGGATTCTATTTCCATTCTTAAAAAAGGAAATAATGTAATTGTTTCATCTGATAATGTGTGAATGATGTAACTTTTCCCCAAAGTTATGTAACAATTGAGTAAGTTATTCTTGTTTATTTTACTCCACTGAAATTTGACTAACAGAATCTGTTTATAATTTTTCAAATCTAATAACATTATAATATCCGATCTTGATTTAACAAGAGGTTCTCTATATAACAAAATTCATTTGGTTCATTAAAATTACTATTTTAGTAACCTGAATTTAATCTTTATGAATACTAAATCACGTACCTTTACGTTATTAAAGTGCTATTATGCTTATACAATTAAATATATTTTTAAGCCTGGCCATAAGTTTTACAATTGTCTTCTTTGTAATTCCTAAAATCATCAAGGTATCTAAATTCAAGAATCTTTTCGATGTGCCAAACCACCGGTCCGCAGCTAAGCAGATTGTTCCGACCTTAGGAGGAATTTCAATATTTGCCGGATTCATAATTAGCCTTATTTTAGCCTCAAACAGCTTAAATATTAATGAGTTAAAGTATATGTTTGCCGGTGTGATTGCCATGTTTTTCATCGGTTTGAAGGATGATATCATCGGACTCTCGGCCAAAAAGAAATTGATCATTCAGATTGCAATGGCTTTCTATTTGGTGATACTAGGCAACTATCGCATTACAAATCTTCATGGACTTCTTGGTATTCAGGAAATCAATTTTATCACAGGTACAATTCTTTCAGTTTTTGCAATTGTTGGGATTATCAATGCGGTAAATTTAATTGATGGCATTGATGGATTGGCATCAGGTATTGGAATACTTATTTCAACGGTTTACGGTTTCTGGTTTCTGAATGCAGGTGATTTTATGTACGCGATTACCTGCTTCAGTTTGACGGGCACATTAATTGCCTTTTTCCTTTATAACGTTTTTGGTACTTCGAATAAAATCTTTATGGGTGACACGGGTTCACTTATTCTGGGAACGATAATTGCTCTTTTGACCATTCATTTCAACGAATTAAATCCGGTAAATGATAATATAGAACATGGGTTACCGGCTATTTCACTTGCAATTATCATCATTCCGGTCATTGATACCATCCGTATCTTCGCGATTCGTTTATCGCAGGGAAAATCACCTTTTTCGCCCGACATGAATCACATTCATCACCAGGTGTTGAGATTAACTGGCAGTCATCTTAAAGCAAGTATGATTATTATTGCTGTTAATGCAGTAATAATTCTTTTTGCATTTAGTATGATAGATACGATTGGTAACAGCGCGCTTTTCATATTGCTGCTCGGTTCCGGCTTTATTCTTGCAGGAATACCTACATGGGTACTGAAGGTTCAGAAAAATTATACGCCAGCTAAACTGGAAAACAAATCCATTTATGGTCTTTCGTTATTCCAGAAAAAACCAAAAGAAATAAACTACCTCGAGGCAAGTTCGCAAGGTATCAATAAGGCTAACTTACATCACGAAATCGAAACCATCCCTAGGGTTAGAGTATTAACCAAAAGGCGAGTAAAGCATTCAGAATTGAATCAATTGACATCTTAAACCCAGGAAAGCATTCTTTTGCTTTAATTGTACTTTTTCAGTAAACAACCCACTTCACAATAGTATTAAATAAAATGAAGTCATATTAGACATTGTTTGAATGCAATTAATGCACCAAAAGCATTACTATAATTCTTGTATGGTTTTAACCCGAATTCTAGTGCAGATCAACAAATGTAATTCGCATTTATTCACAGTTGTCAAAATAGCTCCTATATCAATACCAAATCAAAAGAAAGGCCATCCATCAATTGATGAACAGCCTTTCCTGTATATTAGAACGATTGAATTAAAATCTATTTGGCATAACTGATTGCACGCATTTCACGAATAACTGTGATTTTAATCTGTCCCGGATAGGTCATTTCATCCTGTATACGTTTAGCGATATCGAATGATAATTGTTCTGATTCCTTGTCGCCAATCTTATCGCTTCCAACTATGACACGCAATTCGCGTCCGGCCTGAATTGCATATGTTTTCAGCACTCCAGGATAGGATAGTGCTAGATCTTCCAATGTCTTCAGACGTTTGATGTATGATTCCACCACTTCACGCCTGGCTCCCGGACGGGCTCCTGATATGGCATCGCAGATCTGAACAATTGGTGCGAGCAAAGTAGTCATTTCTACTTCATCATGGTGAGCTCCGATGGCATTACAAATATCAGGTTTTTCTTTAAAACGTTCAGCAAGCTTCATACCTAAAACTGCATGCGGCAATTCCGGCTCATCATCGGGCACTTTACCAATATCATGTAACAATCCGGCACGTTTGGCACTCTTGGCATTCAATCCTAATTCCGTGGCCATGATGGCACAAAGGTTGGCTACTTCACGCGAATGCTGTAAAAGGTTCTGTCCATAAGATGAACGGTATTTCATTTTTCCGATCAACCGGATTAATTCAGGATGCAATCCATGAATTCCCAAATCGATAGTGGTCCGCTTACCTGTTTCAATAATTTCCTCTTCAACTTGTTTACGAACTTTCTCCACAACTTCCTCAATGCGGGCAGGGTGAATACGACCATCAGTCACCAACTGGTGCAAGGCCAGACGGGCAATCTCGCGACGTACGGGATCAAATCCTGAAAGTACAATGGCTTCCGGAGTATCGTCGACAATGATTTCAATTCCGGTAGCTGCTTCCAGAGCACGGATATTTCTACCTTCCCTGCCAATGATGCGACCTTTGATTTCATCGCTTTCAATATGGAAAATAGTTACTGAATTTTCAATGGCCGTTTCAGTTGCAACCCGCTGAATGGTTTTCACAACCACCTTTTTGGCTTCCTTGTTGGCTGAAAGTTTTGCTTCTTCCATGATCTCATTGATGTAAGACATCGCTTCGGTCTTGGCCTCGTTCTTTAATGATTCAACCAATTGTGATTTAGCTTCCTCTGCGGATAATCCTGAAAGTACTTCCAGTTTCTCCAGATGCTGACGGTGAAGACTTTCAACTTCATGTTCCTTCTTTTCAAGAAGTTCAAGCTGATTGGTTAAGTTTTCACGGATTACATCAACTTCATGTTTAGAAGTTTCAAAATCCTTAATGCTTCTGTTTAATTCTTCACGGCGACGATTAACCTCAGTTTCACGTTGCTTGATCTTAGCCTCGAAATTATTAACCTTAATGCTCTTTTCATTAATGTACTCTTCATGTTCCGATTTCAGCTGAAGGAATTTTTCTTTGGCCTGTAAAATTTTATCTTTTTTAATGACCTCTCCTTCTGCAACTGCTTCGCTGACAATCTTTATTTTTTTACTCTTCAGGGCTTTGTCCCACAAAAAGTAGGATAGTACCCCTCCTCCTAAAAGGCCTGATATGGCATATAATATAATCTCCATTTGTTGTTTATTAAACTTGTTTATACTAATAAACCCGCATTTTTAACTCAAATCCCGGGACTCCATTAGAATTCCTGAATTTAAATAAAAATTGCGGGTTTTTGAATCTATGATAAAATTTACTCCCTCAATGACAAATAATCACCCAATTCTTCGTCGATCTTTTTTAACTCATCGAACAACGGTGAACGGTCTGCTTTTTCTTCAAGATCAATCGATTTCAACACAAACTGAAAGGCGGTCATGGCTAAAACATCCACCGGATCACTGGTTTGATACTTTTGTCGATACTGAAGAACGATATCATTTATTATCTTGGCAGCTTTCCGGAATTTCTCCTCATTTTCCTTATCAACCTTTAACGGATAACTTCTTCCGTCAATTTTAATATTTATAGAAAGCTTCTCTGTCATTTATCTGTGTATTACTTATTTAATAGAGCAATACATTTATCAATTTCCCGCACTAATTTTTGTATTCTGTTCTTTGCATCTTTATTTTCATCTTCGGACACAAATAACATTTTTGCTAATTTCAAATTTTCGTATTTCTGCTCTAGTAACCGGTTGTCCTGTCTGACTTGACCAATAGTTTCTTCCAGGTCTCCAATTTTTCCAAGCAACTGGTGTTTTTCCTGTTTAAGCTTTTCGTGATTGGCGATAATCTGCTTCACCTTAAACTCAAAATCTATCAGTAAATTTTTCTCCGGATCAGTCATTTCAGTTCACTTTCACTCGAATACGATTATTTTTATTCATAAAACCTATACTTTAGAGACCAGTTCTTATTTATTTGAACACGTTCTCTCGACAAAATTAACATTTTTGACCAATACATGAAATTTGCAATCATATTATTTCATTTTTATAGAAATAAGTTTGAGTGCAGAGGTCTGCAGGAAGTTTTATACTTTCGCAATTCAATTTATAACTAATGAAGCAATTTCTTTATTCAATATTTTTTATATTAGACGCTCTCTCTGCTGTATCACAACCTTTGGTTGCAATAGATCCGCATTATTACGAGGTTCCTGTAAAGATTCCTGTTTTCCTTGCAGGTAATTTTGGTGAGTTGCGTCCAAACCACTTTCATGCCGGGATTGATATCAAGACACAGGGTAAGACCGGTCTCCCTGTTTATGCTGCTGCCGATGGGTTCATTTCACGAATTGCAATTTCTCCTGTAGGTTACGGAAATGTCCTATATATTAATCACCCAAACGGAACCACTACGATATATGGTCATCTCGAAAGATTCTCCCCTCCGGTGGCTGATTATATTCGTAAAATTCAGTATGAAAAGGAACAGTTTGCGGTCGATCAAATCGTTCCTGCAGGAACATTTCAGGTTAAACAAGGAGAACAGATAGCCTGGAGCGGAAACGCCGGAAGCTCAGGAGGCCCTCATCTGCATTTTGAAATCAGGCGTACAAAAGAGGAAATCATTTTAAATCCCCTTTTGTTTAATATGCCGGTTAAAGATAAACTTCGTCCCATGATCCAATGTATAATGGTCTATCCGATTTCAGACGATGCCAGTGTCAATGGTAAACAAACACCTCAACGGTTTGATGTTGTAAAAACTAAAGTGGGAAACGGTTACCAGTTGAAGTTAAACCAAACAATCCCTGTTTACGGTAAAGTCGGTTTTGGAATACAATCGTTCGATATGCTCGATGGAAATCCAAACAAATGCGGAATATACTCGATTAAGCTTTCGGTTGATAATCAACTGATTTATTCGTTTAAAATGGACCATTTTGATCTAAGCGATTCAAAATATGTAAATTCACAAATGGACTATGCCCTGGCCATGCGGTCTGGGCAACGCTTGTATCGTACGTGGCTTGAGCCGGGCAACAAACTGAATATTTACGATAAAGTCGAAAAACGTGGTATATTTAAGGCAACCGACGGAAAGATCCATCTGGTCAGTTATGAAGTTTCTGATGTCTATGGCAATACCTCTGCTATATCGTTTAAGATTCAGTCCCGTGAAATCAAATTACCTCCTTTGAAAAGCAAAGGCGAATCCTTCAAATATAACCGAAAGAATAAAATCGATAATGGAGATCTGGAATTTACGATTCCTGAAGGGGCTTTATATGATGACGTCGATTTTCAGTACATCAAAAAACCTGCTCTTCCTAAGTTTTATTCTCCGGTTTTTCAACTGCATAATTCTTCCGTCCCCCTTCATTTTGCATGCCCATTGCGTATAAAGCCCAGAAACTTACCTGCAAAACTTCAGGATAAGGTAATGCTTGCACAGGTTGATCCGGTCTCAGGAAAAATATATTCGGCTACCGGGAAATACGTCGATGGCTGGGTGGAGGGAAACATCCGGGTCCTGGGCAATTATGCCCTGGCGATTGATACCGTCCCACCAAAAATCGTTTCCCTGAATGGTGCAGATAAAAAAACAGCGAAGGACAGCAATGCTCTGCGTTTTAAAATCACTGACAACTTATCTGGCATTGAATCCTATCGTGGAACAATTGACGGGAAATGGGTGTTATTTGAATATGACCTTAAAAACAATCTGATAAGTTATACGTATGATAAAGCAAGGTTTCAATTCAGCAGAAATCACGTTCTGAATCTACAGGTAACCGATTACAAAGGGAACACGAGTACTTACAAGACAAACTTCTACAAATAATGCAAAGTTACTTGAGTATAGGTGTTATGTCGGGAACTTCGCTCGATGGTCTTGATCTGGTTGCATGCCGGTTTACCTTCGATGATCACTGGAGCTTTGAAATCCTGAAAGGGGTTACCATTCCCTATTCACACAAATGGATTCAAAAACTATCGACAGCCGCCGAACTCAATGCCCTTGATTTTGCCTTTCTGAATAACGACTTTGGAAAGTTCATCGGTAAACAGGTCGCCGATTTCTGTAAAGATTTACCTCAGAAACCCGATTTGCTATCTTCACATGGACATACCATCTTTCATCAGCCACAAAACAAACTGACCCTGCAGATTGGTAACGGGGCCTCAATTGCTGCTTTCTCGGGATTACCAACGGTCTGCGATTTCAGAACCGGCGATGTGGCCTTGAAAGGTCAGGGAGCCCCTTTGGTCCCTATTGGCGATAAACTTTTATTTGGCGAATACGATCTGTGCATGAACCTCGGTGGCATTGCCAATGTCTCTTTTCAGGAGAAAAGTGTACGAAAAGCCTTTGATATCTGCCCGTCAAACATGGCATTCAACCATTTCATCAAAGAACAAGGTTATGAATACGATCTTGACGGTAACCTGGGCCGTACCGGGAAGGTTCAGCAGGAATTACTTACCCTATTGAATGATCTCGAATTCTATCATCAAAAGGGTCCAAAATCGCTCAGCCGCGAATGGTTCGAGGAAAATTTCCTGCCCTTGATTAATTCGTTTCAACTGCCTCCTGAAGATATCCTCCGCACGCTATATGAACATGTTTCTGACCAATTGGCCAGTGCCACCGATCAATTCCCTAAAGGAAAAATTCTGATTACCGGTGGAGGAGCTCATAATATCTTCCTTATAGAACTGTTCAGCGAAAAAACAAAACACAAAACAATAGTTCCATTTCAGCAGATCATCGATTTCAAAGAGGCCCTCATATTTGCTTTTATCGGGGTACTAAGACTTCGCAAGGAAATCAATTGTCTGAAATCGGTTACTGGTGCCGATCACGACCACTCTGCAGGGGTTATCTTTTTGCCCTGAATCATTGTAACCCTAAAGTATTCTTTTTTCAATACTACAATGCATGTAATTGTATTTTCAGGAATTGAATGCTATCAATAAGCATTAAACTTGAATCAGGTCCCATACAAAAATACAAAACATAGGATAAAATTCTATTCTATTAGCTTCCATAATGTCTAATAACACATTTTGAACTTAAAAATGTTATTGTTTTCTGTCTCAGAAAGGTTTATCTTTATTGAGATTCTTTGACATACATAGTTCCTTTTTAATGTTTTTTAACACAGGATGAGCTATAAGAATTACTTCCCGCTCAGAAAAATGGTTATTCATGAGTTCAATTTGGCAATAAAGAAAACAAATTACAAACACATGAAATATATTTTAAGTATTGTTTTGTTTAGCATTACCTGTTTTGTTTCTGCACAAACTTCATTATCGAAGGAAGGGCATGGATTTAATTCCCTTTTTAAGAAAAACATAGAGGGTCAATATCATGGCTTGGTAAAAGGAATGCTTGAATTTGAATCCAAAACCGGGGTTAAATCTACTTTTTCATTCTCAGAAGATTCAGTTAATCTGAAAATTGTTTTGGATCCGGATAGTATTTACGATGTTAGCTTTAAAAATTACATTCTCATCAAGGAGGGTCTTCATCTTGAATATCGCACATATGCAATGGCAAATGCATTGTATATTAATTTAGGAGGAACAAAATATCAACTGAGTTTAATTGATGGTGCTTGTGACAATGTCATTAATGGTTTGGAATATGAATACAAAACAAGCCCGGGAAAGGAATTATTAATTCTTAATTTCACAGACAAAGTTGGCCTGTTTGTTGACAGAAGTTATAAAGAACCAGAGTTATTTATCCAAAAGGGCAGTACATTGGTATTTACTATTGATTTAAAAAATCATCTTCATAAAAGCTAGCGATTTCAAATCCTTTATATTGAACCAAATCTCCAATACTTGAATAAAGTCATGGTATTCTCTCTTCCACAAGCTTAACTTTCCAAAGAAACTAAAACATGACATTATGCAATTCGATCCGGCCTCAAAGATTCAGCATTTAAAGCAATTTGGTGAATACGGAGGGGTAAATCCATCCATTACCGATTCGTCGACCTATACCTTTTTACATGCCGAAGATATGGAAGAAACCTTCCTCGGACACATGGAAGGCTGTTTTCTCTATTCCCGTCACTGGAATCCAACCAATAAGAATCTGGCTGAAGCATTGGCTGCAATGGAAGATACCGAATCGGCATGGATCACAGCATCAGGAATGGCAGCCATTACCTGTGCCATCTTGCAATTATGCAGCGCCGGTGATCACATCGTAACTTCGGTAACCACGTATGGCGGAACCTTTGCATTCCTGAAAAACTACCTTCCCAAATTCAATATCGAGGTCAGTTTTGTCGATATTACACGCCTTGAACAGGTAGAAGGTGCCATCAGGCCAAACACCAAAGTCATTTATACCGAAAGCGTGACCAATCCCCTGCTTCAGGTATCCGATATGCCCAGACTCGCCGAAATTTCCCACCGTCACCATGTTTTGCTGATGGTCGACAATACATTTACCCCAATGATCATGTCGCCTGCACGGATGGGTGCCGACATTGTTGTTTACAGCATGACCAAATTCATCAACGGCAAAAACGATTGTGTTGCCGGAGCCATCTGTGGAAGCAAAAAATTCATCGACGACTTATCGAATGTCAATAACGGAACAGCTATGTTGCTCGGGCCGGTACTCGACCCGCTGCGTTCGGCTTCCATTCATAAGAACCTACACACCCTGCATCTTCGCATCAAACAGCACAGCAAAAATGCAATGTACCTGGCCCGTGAATTATCCGCAGCAGGACTGAAAATTTCGTATCCCGGACTAGAAAGTCATCCTCAGCACGAACTTCATAACCAGTTGATGAATGTAGATTTCGGCTACGGTGGAATGCTGGCTATCGACTTTGGGACAGTAGCCAAAGCCAACCAAGTGATGCAGAAAATGCAACTGGCCGATGTAGGCTACCTGGCAGTAAGTCTTGGCTATTTCAAAACACTTTTCAGTTGCTCCGGGAAAAGTACTTCTTCCGAAATTCCTGATCCCATACAACGTGAAATGGGCCTTTCTCAAGGACTGGTAAGATTTTCAGTTGGAATCGACAATAACATCGAAATCAGTCTGAAGGTGATTCTTGATATATGTCGTGAAGAAAGAATTATAGATAGTCATTGATGGTCTTTTGTTGTCAATTGTTGTCATTGTTATCGGGAAAGCAGTTTCAGAAATGATTATCTATGGTCCCAAATAAGCTTGATCAAGTGTTTTGGTTCTGAAAATTACCTTAAAATGAAATCATTGGCAGTTCAAAGGATGGTTTTAATCGACCAAAACCCCATTTGCGAAAAAAGTTTATCTTTGCCCGCTGAAAATTTAAAATTTAAATAATGAAAGCATTTATATTTCCTGGACAGGGCGCACAATACCCCGGGATGGGCAAAGACCTGTACGAAAAATCGCCATTGGCCAGAGACCTCTTCGAGAAAGCCAATGATATATTAGGCTTCAGGATTACTGATATCATGTTCAACGGAACTGATGAAGATCTGAGACAAACCAATGTAACCCAGCCTGTTATCTTTTTACATTCTGTTTTACTTGCCATAACTCTTGAAAACTTTCAGCCTGAAATGGTTGCCGGTCATTCACTGGGTGAATTTTCTGCACTTGTTGCAAATGGTGCACTAAGTTTTGAAGACGGGTTACTTCTGGTTTCCAAACGTGCCCAGGCCATGCAAAAAGCTTGCGAAAAAGAGCCTTCAACCATGGCCGCAATAGTTGGACTTGACGATGAAGTGGTTGAAGAAGTATGTGCTTCAATTGATGAGATTGTAGTTCCGGCCAATTATAACTGCCCCGGCCAATTGGTCATTTCAGGTTCGTTTGCCGGTATCGACAAAGCCTGTGAAGCATTGACAGCCCGCGGAGCCAAACGTGCCTTGAAACTTTCAGTAGGTGGCGCTTTTCATTCTCCGCTGATGGAACCTGCCCGCGAAGAACTGGCTGCAGCAATCGAAGCTACTCCATTTTCCGCACCGATTTGCCCGATCTATCAAAACGTGAATGCTGCTCCAACATCAGATCCCGAAGTCATCAAGCAAAACCTGATTTCCCAGTTGACCGCCCCGGTAAGATGGACGCAAACTGTCCAGAACATGATCGAAGACGGTGCAACCTTGTTTACCGAAATCGGCCCCGGAAAAGTACTCCAGGGATTGATCAAAAAAGTGGACAAGAATGCTGAAGTTACAGGAGTAAACAGCTTCGAATAAACTTCAGCAAAAAGATAAAATTATACTTCTCAGATAAAGAACTGCCGGCTCCAAACCGGCAGTTCCTGTTTGTGAAAAGTCTATAAATAAATTGAATCTCAACCCTTCGAAATCATTTCTATATTGGATACAGTTTTGTAAGTGATTATTTTTAATTTTTCCTCCAGATTATACCTAACCTCTGAATAGTTCAATTTTAACATTCAGAATAGATACAACATTCAAAATAACCCATCTTCTTATATTCCCTGCGATATTCAGACTGGTTCAACTCTTACCCGGGATGGGTTTGGGTAGGGATTGCGCTTTATATTTTCATTGATTATTGACTTCTATCTGTATTAAAACTGATAAATAAAGACAGATAGAACACAGATAAAAGACAGATATAAAGAAGTGAACCCTACCTAAACCATACTCTAACCCAGCCCATGCACAATCACGAATAGGTTTAAGGATTGTATGCCAGATTTTCATAGGCATCGCATGAATGTCCTAATTTTTACTACATTTAAGCATTACTTAAGGTCTGGATTATTAAATGGATGTTACCACCTAAAGCTATAAATTACAGACAATCTGAAATGAGAAGATTCTACTAGTTTAAGTTTGTAACAGGAAATCACATTGAAAACACGCGGATTCTGTATATAAAGCATAAGCAATAAGGAATGGAAATCTATTTCAGGATTTCTGATTTAAACTCCTCAAGTATCTGAAGATGGTCAAATGCGAGATCTGGAAGCTGACTAAGCGGGAACCACTTAGCTTTTGCGGCATCATCGCCAGCCTGAGGAACGGACTCTTCATCCTGGAAGGAATAAAAAACAACAGAGATGGTTCGATGCCGAGGATCACGGTTGACACCTCCATAGGCACGAAATTGGGTCATCTCCCCTACCCTAAGACCTGTTTCTTCTTCCAGTTCGCGACGACAGGCTGTAACAAGTTCTTCGTCCATATCAATAAATCCACCCGGCAATGCCCAATTCCCTTTAAATGGCTCACGCCCGCGTTCAATTAATAAAACTGTATTTAGTTTACTGATTAGAATGGCATCAACGGTAACAGCAGGTCGGGGATAATTGTAGGTATACATTGAAGTATTATTAGTTGTGATTAAAGAAAAAGACAATGAGGAAAGAGGATTAATGAAAAGGGAAAAAGACTTCAGTCACTAGAAATTAGTCATTTGTCATTAGGAAAGTTGCTTTCATTACCGTTTTCGAATGACCAATGACTCATTCCTAGTCTTTTATAATCCGTTTCATCACCCGCATCTGATGGGAATAACGTTTGGTTTCGACATTAAAAATTCCAAACTGATCGACATTGTCAATACGGACTTTACCGGAAGCATGAATGATTTTATTCTTTTCCCAGATGATTCCTACATGAATAATCTGCCCTTCCTCATTATCAAAAAAAGCGAGATCACCTGGTTTGGTTTCTTCTACAAAACTGAGCGCTTTACCACAATGGACCTGCTGATTGGCGTCCCTGGGAATGTTATGGCCCACCATTTTATAGATTATTTGTGTCAGTCCCGAACAATCAATTCCCAGTGGAGAACGGCCTCCCCACAAATAGGGTGCATTAAAATATTTCAAGGCCTGATCAATCATCACTTTCCGAATATTGGCAGGCTTTCGGTAAGTAATATTGCCTGTATGACTAAACACCTCAGTCTGTATTGAAAATTCTTTCAGATTGGGACGCCAGCAGGGTAACGTACTTCCGGCAACAATCATCATTGTCTGTTCTTCATTTACAGGAATAATGTTAAAAATGTCAGTCGTGACGGCAAAGGGTGATTTGTCTATTTTCTGATAAGATCGTTCCATAAGAGGCGTGATCATTTTCATATCCACCCATCCATCATAACCATCAAAGGCCAGTTTCACATGAGCCCATCCCAGCATGATTTCATTCACTATAAAGTGCTCCCCATATAGAATCTGGGTAATCATTTCACTTTGTTCTGAAGGGTCCCTTCGTACCGGAATAATACTTAAACCTGAGATGCCGTAGTTCATAATTGTTAAAAATTATCGGAATAATATGCTTTGATTTGATTCAATCCATACGATTGATTGACTTAAATGCACAGAACTTCGAAGATTTTATTAATTTTAATTTATCAAAGATAAAATATAACAGTTAGTTTCTAAATTGCAAAGGATTTCAAATACCAGAATTTATGAAAAAGTTATTAACCCAACTGAATCAATCCTATCATATTTTTTATCTGGCTATGGTATTTGTTGCAGGAATTGGTTTAATCTTTTTGGTATTTCCTGGTGAAAGCCGTTTCAAATTCGAATTTCAGAAAGGAAGTCCGTGGAGACATGAGACACTGATCGCTCCCTTTGATTTTGCTATTTTAAAAACAGAATCAGAGATAAAAACAGAATCAGACTCATTATTAAAGACATACGCTCCATACTTTACCATGGACACTTTAGTTGGGAGGGCTAAAGTCAAAGAATTTTCAAATGCACTTTCCGGTTTGAAGCTTCCGAATCAGGTAAATAAAACTGCCAGGAATGTTTATTACATTTCCAATATATTGCAAAGCATATACAATTCGGGAATTCTGCCACAAACCATTAGCTCTAATGATGAGCTTGGAGGCAAGAAGGAAATCATGCAGATAATTGGTAAAAAAGCAGTAAAAGTCCCTGTTCTAAATTTACATTCCATAAAAACTGCCTATCAGGAATTAAATGACACCATCCGGAAACTATCAGGCAAACAGTATCAGGATATTATTCAAAAGGTAAACCTCAGCGATTATATAAGTGAAAACCTGTTTTTTGATCAAGAGCTTAACAAGCATGAAAAGAAACAACTGCTTGATAAACTCTCCCTGACCAAAGGGATGGTACAGGCAGGCGAACGTATTATTTCACAAGGAGACCTGGTCGGTTCGGAAAAATATATGATTCTTGAATCGCTCAAAAAAACGTATGAGACAAAACGGGGGGATAATATTCAATATCTCCTGGTTATCGCAGGCAGACTGGTAATTATAACGACTTTGATCGGGCTCATGTTTCTCTATTTACTCTTTTACCGGCGAGAGTTATTTGACCATAAAAGGAAATTGTTATTCATCATCATGATGATTGTCGTGATGGTATTTTTGGCTGCAGTTGCCAACAAAGTTGAATCGATCAATATTTACATGGTACCATTGGCTATTCTTCCCATATTGATCAGGATATTCTTTGATTCACGTACAGCTATTTTTTCACTGATGATTACAACCTTGCTGATTGGCTATTTTGCGCCGAACAGTTATGAATATATCATTTTGCAAATGATTGCAGGTATTTTAGCAGTTTTCAGCTTAAATAAACTACACAAACGATCACACATTGTTTTCTCAGCCTTATGGGTATTTCTTGCCTATACCGTAGTTTACATTTCGATGGCATTGGTGCAGGAAGGCAGCCTGAAAACGATCAACTGGGCCGATCTTAAATGGTTTGGAATCAGTAGTTTCCTGATATTCATTACCTATCCGTTTATTTACATCTTTGAAAAGTTATTCGGATTTGTGTCTGATGTAACACTCATAGAACTTTCGGATACCAATCAGCCTTTATTACGAAAGCTTGCTGAAGAGGCACCTGGAACATTTCAACATTCCATTCAGGTTGCCAATCTTGCGGAAGCTGTGATACATCGCATAGGAGGAAACCCTTTTCTGGTCAGGGCCGGAGCCCTTTATCATGACATAGGGAAAACCTCTGATCCTGAATATTTCATTGAAAATCAGGCCGTAGGAATGAATCCACACGACCAGATTGATCATCTGAAAAGTGCCCATATTATAATTGACCATGTGGCCAATGGAGTAAGATTGGCTAAAAAATACAGATTACCCGAAGTTTTAATTGCATTTATTACCACCCATCACGGAACCACTCAGGCCAATTACTTCTATAAGATGTATCAGCAGGAGAATCCTGATCTGGAAATTGACCGCAATTCATTCTCCTACCCAGGACCGTTACCCCAGGACAAGGAAACAGCCGTATTAATGCTTACGGACGGAATAGAAGCAGCCGCCCGCAGCCTGAAAGAAAGATCAGTTGATGCCATCCACGATATGATCGAAAATATGGTGGAGCAGAAAATCAGGTCAAATCAATTAAATAATGCGGACCTTACTTTCAGGGAAATCAGCATATTGAAAAGCACTTTACAGGAAAAACTTGTTAATATTTATCATGCCAGGATTGAGTATCCAAAATAAGAACCAGAAAAAAAAAGGAAAAGATTTCACGATTCATTATAACGAGGAAAAGAAGAAAGAATAATAAAACCGGAAGGAAGACATCAGTAATGGAATGCCCATTGTAATGTATACGAGTGAAAGATATTCAGGAGAAATAGCACCAGTCTTGCGCAAAGTAATCCCCGAAGTAATCATGATGGTCATCATCAGGTAGCTTCTCAAGTTAAAGAAGGAAAACAGACATGGATAGTCAATGGTCAGACTCTGAATACGAAGAACATGCTTTCCAGATATTTTAAAGAATAGAAGCTTAAAAAAGAGCAGTCCGCCAACTATACAACCAAGAATTTTAAATCCGAAAAAATAAGGATATGCCAATAAAGTGGAATAACCCCGGACTAATAGTATTCCTCCTGCAAACGTCCAAACCAGCGCAGCAATAAGTAGCAGATAAGTTCTTGGCACACGCGGAGTAAATGAATCTAAGCGCATAAACTGAATTTTAATGTGTAAAGGAAACAAATATAAGACAGAATAACGGCTACCTTCCATTTGAAATATACAATTTTTCAGTGAATTGTGTTATGTAGTTTTTGGTTACCATTAAGCAATTTTTAGCAGAAATCACTTTAGATTTCAAATAAAAAATGTGATCTTTGTCATATTCTTTACAAGGAATAACCAAAATATTAATATCCCTAAAACCATAAAGCATGTTTAAAATCCAGACACTAAACAAAATCGATCCGGAAGGATTAAAGATTTTTGATCTCAATAAGTACGAAGTTGCCAGCGAATTCATTGCTCCCGATGCCATCATTGTTCGCAGTCAGGCCATGCACGATATGGTTTTACCTTCAAGTTTGCTAGCGATCGCACGTGCAGGTGCGGGTGTAAATAATATACCAATTGAGAAATGCACCGAAAGAGGAATTGTTGTTTACAATACACCAGGTGCCAATGCCCATGCAGTGAAGGAAATCGTTATTGCAGCTATGCTTATGGCATCCAGGGATATTGCCGGATCCATCGAATGGGCCAAAACCCTAAAAGGCAAAGGTGACGAAGTACCGGGACTGGTTGAGAAAGGGAAGTCTAACTTTGGTGGAACTGAAATACGGGGAAAAACTCTTGCGGTGATCGGACTGGGAGCTATAGGCGTTTTAGTCGCCAATGCCGCACAGGCTTTGGGGATGAATGTCCTGGGATATGACCCTTATCTTTCGGTCTCTTATGCATGGAAACTCAGCCGGAATGTAAAAAAAGCAGAAGGACTTGAATCATTGCTAGCCAGTGCCGATTTTGTAACACTGCATATCCCTCAGATGCCGGAAACCAAGGGGTTTATAAATAAGGACAAATTAAAAATGATGAAAAACGGAGTAAAGATTCTCAACTTTGCCCGTGGAGGACTAGTGAAAAATGCAGATATATTAGCTGCCATCGAATCTGGGAAAGTCGGTAAATATGTTACTGATTTCCCTGATGATGAATTGATTAATGTTAAGAATATCATAGCCATTCCTCATCTGGGAGCTTCAACCGAAGAATCAGAAACCAATTGTGCAATCATGGCTGTCAATCAGTTAATCGAATACCTTGAAAACGGGAATATCGTGAATTCAGTAAATTTCCCATTGGCTGAGATGGACAGGAACGGAGGAACACGGATTGTTATCGCAAACAAAAACATTCCCAATATGGTCAGCCAGATTTCTACTTTACTGGCTAACGAAGGATTGAACATTTCGAATATGCTGAATCGTAATAAGGACGAAATCGCATATAACATTATTGATGTGGATGAGACTGTTCCGGAGGGAATAAAAGAAAAAATTGCTTCCATTGAAGGTGTTGTAATGGTTAGAATACTTCCACCAAAATAACTTAATAGTCTAATAATATTGATACCCGGTGAAATAAGGCGTAATTGCTAACTTTGCCGGGTATTATTTTTTTGGCATATTACAATTGGGAGACAGGAGACGGAAGTCTGGTAGCCGGTCTTTGTTATTCATTTTCCGGTCTCCGGTCATATTGGGAATAAAACTAGAAACTAAAATATATTAATTCAGTCAAACTATTAAAATGGAAAAACAATTAGTAATAAAAGCTGCTGATAATGTTCGGATTCTGTCGGCAGGAATGGTCGAAAAGGCTAAATCAGGTCATCCGGGAGGCGCAATGGGTGGTGCCGACTTTATAACAGTCCTTTATTCTGAATTTCTGAATTACGATCCAAGTGATATGACATGGATTAACCGCGATCGGTTTTTTCTTGATCCGGGTCACATGTCCCCAATGTTGTATTCAGTTTTGTCTATGACCGGAAAATACACGATGGATGAACTATCGAATTTCAGACAATGGGGCAGCCCTACGCCAGGACACCCTGAAGTTGAACCTGCAAGAGGGGTTGAAAATACTTCGGGGCCTCTTGGACAAGGTCATACAATGGCCGTTGGTGCTGCGATAGCCGAACGGTTTATGGTCGCCCGTTTTGGTGAGTGGATGGCTCACAAAACCTATACTTTCATATCAGACGGTGGTGTACAGGAAGAGATTTCCCAGGGCGCAGGCCGTATTGCCGGGTTTCTTGGATTGAACAACCTGATCATGTTTTATGACTCAAACGACATCCAGCTTTCCACTGAAACAAAGGATGTCACTCACGAAGATACTGCTAAAAAATATGAAGCCTGGGGATGGAAAGTTGTAACCATCGAAGGAAACAATGCTGAAGCAATCCGCTCCGCGTTAAAAGAAGCACAATCTGAAAAAGACAAGCCAACCCTCATTATTGGTAAGACGATCATGGGTAAAGGCGCTTTGAAGGAAGACGGATCAAGTTTCGAGCGTCAGTGTGCTACTCACGGAATGCCATTAGGTGAAGCAGGAGCATCATTCGACAAATCAATTCTTAACCTGGGTGGAGATCCAAAGAATCCATTTGTAATTTTCGATGATGTACAAGGTCTTTTTGACGCACGCAAAACTAAACTTATTGCATTGGCTGCTCAGAAAAAAGCTATTCAGATCGCATGGGAGAAGGAAAATCCTGCTTTGGCTGAAAAGCTCGCTCGTTTCTTCAGTAAAGAAGTTCCTTCATTCGATTTTAGCAAAATTGTTCAAAAAACAGGATCAGCAACTCGTGCTGCTTCCAGTACCGTATTAGCAGCTTTTGCGGGTGAAGTTGAAAACATGATCGTTTCTTCAGCCGATTTGTCCAACTCCGATAAAACTGATGGATTCCTGAAGAAAACCAAAGCTTTCAGAAAAGGCGATTTCTCAGGTTCATTCTTCCAGGCTGGTGTATGCGAGTTGACTATGGCTTGTATCATGAATGGATTGGCTTTGCATGGCGGAATTATTCCTGTATGCGGAACCTTCTTTGTTTTCTCCGATTATATGAAACCGGCAGTTCGTATGGCTGCACTGATGCAGTTACCCGTAAAATACGTTTGGACCCATGATGCTTTCCGTGTTGGAGAAGACGGACCAACACACCAGCCTGTTGAACAGGAAGCACAAATTCGTCTGATGGAGAAACTCAAAAACCATCACGGCAAAAACTCAACTTTAGTACTTCGTCCTGCCGATTGTGAAGAAGCAACTGTTGCATGGAAACTGGCATTGGAGAATATAGATACACCTACAGCATTGATTCTATCGCGCCAAAACATCAAGAATCTGCCTTCTAAGGGTGACCGATATGCTGAAGCTCAACAGGCAGCTAAAGGCGCTTATATTGTTACCGATACGGTAGGAACTCCGGATGTGATCTTACTGGCCAGCGGTTCTGAAGTTGCCACCTTGGTTGAAGGACAGGCACTTCTTGAAAGCGAAGGCATCAAATGCCGGGTCGTTTCAGTACCATCTGAAGGTTTGTTCCGCAGCCAATCGGCAGCATACCAGCAAAGCGTATTGCCTGCCGGGGTAAAGAAATTTGGAATGACTGCAGGATTGCCGGTTAACCTGGAAGGATTGGTTGGAGCCGATGGCAAAGTTTTTGGCATGGAATCTTTTGGATTTTCTGCACCATACAACGTACTTGACGAGAAACTTGGTTTTACTGCTCAGAATGTTTACAAACAAGTAAAGGAAATCCTAGCGTAATATTCATCTGATGAATTTAAAAAAGGCAGCCCGATTGGAGCTGCCTTTTTTATTCTCAATAAGATTGGAATCCGGTTACTTGTTATTCAGCCAGACTTCCATTTCGCCAGGTCCACGGTTGGCCCATGAATAATAAGGAATAGCAGTGAACTGGAGTGTTTTATTTACACCTGAAGTTGCCGGAGTTACAGCTTCACCTTTCAAAAGCATAACACCACCCAGCATTTCAGGATGAAATTCAGATTTCAAGACAACATCGTTGTCCATAATCAGGTTTAAAATATGTGGATCCTGATAATCGGGCCATTCAGCACAATAAACTATCGGACCTCGCATAAGGGCAACTTTATTATTGTCAGCCACCAACTTTTCATTGGCCAATACACGACGAACTTCCATTGGTAAAGTAAGTGTTACTATATCGCCCTTCTTCCATTGAGAGCTTATAACAGCATAACCATTATCCAGTTTATAACTTGCTGGTTTTCCATTCACTTTTACCGTAAATTGTTGATCCGGAGCAGAAACAAAGGAATAGAGATTACCGGGCAATGGTTTTTCTGACAGCCAACCCGGAATACGCAATGCCAATTCAAATGACTTCGCCTTTTCAGGATTGATGTTAAATGTAACATCCCCACTCCATGGATACTTGGTGATCTGTTCAATTTCCAGTTTATCGCTTCCAATAATTACTTTGGCTTTGCTTTGAATGAACAGATTAACATACAGACGTGTATCCGTCTGGCCGTATATGTAGCCCGGAACTGAGGGAATAAAACGACATACATTACTTGGGCAGCAGGCACAGCCGAACCATTCACTTCGGGAATACTGTCCTTTTGATTCCAATGGATTAGGGTAGAAAAAATGGTCACCGGTTTGTGACACTCCAGAAATCATTCCATTGTAAAGAATCTGTTCCAGCACATCGTAATATTTGGAGTCACCATGCAAAAGGAATAGCCTGTGATTCCAGAATATTTCCCCGATTGATGCACAGGTTTCATTGTAGGCCGATTGGTTTGGAAGATCGTACTTTGGGCCAAATCCTTCGTGTCCGGCTTGCGCACCAATACCTCCTGTAATGTAAAGTTTGTAATTCACAAGGTCATTCCAAATCTTATCGAGCGCACTGACATATTGCTTATCTCCGGTTATGGCAGCAACATCAGCCATTCCGGAATAAAGATAAGTTGCCCTTACGGCATGACCGACTGCTTCAGTCTGATCAACAACAGGTATGTTATCTTGCGAATAATCGCCTCTCGAATATGGAGAATTATGACCTCGACAGTCTATGAAAAACTTAGCCAGATCAAGGTATTCCTTCTTCCCGGTTGTACGGAACATTTTGACAAGTCCCATTTCAACAACCTCATGACCGGGAGATCTCATCAATTTACCGGGACCAAAGGTCTTAACCAGGAGATCTGCATTCTTAATGGCAATATTCAGGAACGACCGTTTACCAGTTGCCTGAAAATGTGCAACGGCAGCTTCAAATAAATGCCCGCAGTTGTATAATTCATGACTGGAATCTGATTCTCTTTCCCAGCGTTCCATCCCTGACCAGGCATGAGGATGAAGGGGATCTATGGTTCGATTGGTATACAGATAACCATCAGGTTCCTGGGCCTTTCCGATATATTCAATAAGCGTGTCGATCCGTGCTTCAAGAAATGCATCAGGTGTAGTCTGGAGGGAAAAACTCGCACCTTCTATGATCTTATAGATATCAGAATCATCAAACGGAAATTCGGTACAGAACTTTCCCTTCTTCAAACCTCCAGCAACCTTGAAATTATCAACACGACCTGTAATGTAACATTGCTTTATTGCAATCGGGATGGTTACATCATGGTTCAGTTTGATTCGTGGTGCCCAGAAAGAATCAGTTACTTTTACTGATGTGAAGGGCACCGGACGAATGGGATAATCTCTGATTGCAGACTGATTCTGAGCTATGCAATTCATCATTCCGGCCAGTAATAAAAGGCAAATTGATGTGAGTTTTATTGGGCTCATTCTTCCTATTTTAGGTTCAGATAAAGTAAACAGAGATCTATCGACAAAAATAACAAATTAGGTGTTCATTACACTCTTATAAATAGAATTGATAAGAAATGGCCGATGAAAAATCAGTAAAAAGCGGTATTGAAATTGAAACAGAGAATTTTATATTTACCGAAGTAATATATTCTATAAAACCACAAAAGCGGAAGCCATCATGATCAGGCGAAAAGATGTTCAGGCTATAGTTAAAGGTGACAAACGGGTCATTCGTGGCTGGGTCATGTACGACTGGGCAAACTCGGTATATCAGCTTACCATTGCTTCTGCGATTTTCCCCATCTATTATAATACAGTGACCAGAACAGGCAGCAATTTTACGGTCTCCTTTTTTGGCGCTCACGTTATAAATACGGTACTCTACTCATGGGCCATAGCTGCAGCGTATCTGTTAGTGGCAATCATGTCGCCATTGATTTCATCAATGGCAGACTATACCGGAAGGCGAAAGGGCTTTATGCGGGCATTTACCCTGATCGGTGCAATTGCCTGCGGTGTATTATTCTTCTTCGATCGGAATCATGTTGAACTTGGGGTCATTGCCTTTGCACTGGGAACGCTTGGTTATGGCGGAAGTATTGTGTTCTATAATTCATTTCTGCCTGTTATTGCAGAACCTGAAGATCAGGATCGTATCAGTGCCCGAGGGTATTCCATGGGATATCTTGGCGGGGTTATTTTGTTGCTCTTCAACCTGCTGATGATTATGAAGCCCGGATTTTTTGGAATTGCCTCCGATAGCTCTTTGCCTGCAAGGATTTCCTTTTTATCAGTATGTGTATGGTGGATCGGATTTTCACAGATTACATTTAGCCGATTGCCCAAATACACTTTCCGTAAAAGGATCAAACGCGACTCTGTACTTACCAATGGCTATAAGGAACTCAAAATCGTATTCAATCAAATCCGAAAATCATATAAGCTGAGTTTATACCTGGCAGGTTTCTTTTTCCTGATGATGGGTGTACTGACCACCATGTTTATGGCCGCTACTTTTGGGGAGAAAGAAGTTGGACTGAAGGAAGATGTGCTGATCCCAACTATACTTGGGATACAACTGGTCGGAATGCTTGGAGCATGGATGTTTGCCCGCATATCCGAAAAGATCGGTAATCTGCAGGCAATGATGATCTCCATCGTTTGCTGGACAATTACCTGCATCGGTGCCTATTACATTACCACAGCCCTTCAATTTCTCGGAGCAGCATTTTCTATTGGTCTGGTGATGGGTGGTTCACAATCACTGGCGCGGAGTACCTACTCTAAAATGTTGCCTTCCGACACGACCGACCACACTTCGTTTTTTAGTTTTTATGATGTAATGGAGAAACTAGCCACTGTTGCAGGGACCTTTAGTTTCGGGATAATCGAAGCCATTACAGGAAGCATGCGTTATTCAGTACTCGCCATTACGATTTTCTTCATGATCAGCTTCTTTTTCATATTTGCCCTATACCTGAAGATGCAATTTGAGGCCAAGGTAAAAATGGCAGTTTAAAAGTTAATGACCAGAAAAGAGAACGGAATCTTTCTTACTTTTGGTTTTAACTTAATCAAACAACTAAAATTGCTTGTATGACTAAAATTTCACGACGACAGTTATTAAGTCTTGCTGCACCTGCTACCATTGGGGCAGCCATTGGATTATCAAATACCGTAGCTTTGGGGAATAATGTTCCAATCAGCGAAGAAAAGAAAATGAAAATAGTTGTAGTAGGGGCTCATCCCGATGATCCGGAATCAGCTTGTGGTGGATTGATGGCACTATACTCGGCTGCGGGACATGAAGTTATTTCAGCATATCTCACCCGTGGAGAAGCAGGTATTGAAGGGAAATCACATGAAGAATCAGCACAAATCAGGACAACGGAAGCTTTAAAAGCTTGTGCCATTTTAAAAGTACGTCCGGAATTCATTGGGCAGATAGACGGCAATTGTGAGATTACACGGGAAAAATATGCGACAATCTTCAATTTAATAAAGAAAGAAGAGCCGGATATCATACTCACCCATTGGCCAATTGATACACACAGAGATCATCGAATTTGTTCCATATTGGTTTATGATGCATGGCTCAATTTGGGACGTAAATCTGCGCTTTATTATTTCGAAGTAATGAGCGGACATCAATCACAGAATTTCGCACCCACCGATTACATTGACATTACAAGCGTAATGAAACAAAAACACCAGGCTTGTTTTGAACATGCCAGTCAAAAACCAGAAGAATGGTACAAGGACTCTCATGGAAGAATGGAAGAATTCCGGGGAATGGAAGCTGGGTACGAATATGCTGAAGGATTTGTCAGACATGTTCAAAGTCCGGGTAAATACTTGAAATAAATTGATTTGAAAGACTTTTTAACTGTTGTATAATGAAATTAATTTGTATGCATTAAATATCCTTTATTATTTAGGATACGATACTGTAAGTAATTATTGATCAATTAATTTCGAATATTTAAAGTCTGAAAAAGATTCTGTTTATAACTGAACCTTTAAATGTTATTAATACAAAACTACTAACATTATAAAGTGTCCGGTACGTATAGTCTTTACAAATATTTCAACAACTTGAAAGCCTCAAATTTGAGTAATAATTAATTATAATTTTCATATCTTGTGAATTTCTAAATCAATCCGCCTTGAGGAATAAAATGACTTTAGTATAATCGATTTTTAGTACATTTATGATGATTTTTAACCGGGAAGAGGAACTTTCGAATGTTGGAAAAGATACTGGTCCGACGCTAAATGACCTGTTCACACAATCACCGATAGCTATTGCATTGTTTGACAGTAATGGTGTTTTAACCGATGCCAATCAGGCTTGTTTTAATTTGTTCGGAATTCATGGAATCGGGGAGGTAATAGATTTTAACCTTTTTGAAGATTCCTGCCTTAATGAACATATCATTATTGATATCAAGGCAGGGAAAGCAATCAAAAACGAATACCTGTTCAGCTTTGATAAGATAAAAAACAATAAACTATATCGGACAACCAGGCAAGGCACCTGTTATCTGGAATCATACATCAATCCAACGACTAACGAAAGGGAAGAGATTACTGGCTACATTGTTCACAGTTTAGCAATAACCGAACGAAAGCAAAATGAATTGGCATTACATCAGGGTGAAGAAAAGTTTCGACGGATCATTGAATCTTCTACAAACGGATTATATTTCTATCAGCTTGATGAAAATGACCGGTTAATATTCATAGGAGCAAATCCTTCCGCTGATCGGATGATTGGATTTTCGCATGAATCGTTAATTGGGCAATCCATTGAAGATGCCTTTCCGGAACATACTCCAGCCTGGCTACCTGAACTGTGTAAAGATATTGCAAGAGGTAATATTGGATCTCAGGTATTCGATTTTGAATATACCAATGAATTAAATCCAAAATATTACAATGTTCGTGCATTTCAAACAGGGAAAAATACGATAACTGTAAGTTTTACTGATATTTCAGAACGAAAAAATGCTGAAAACCTTCTTGAGGTACAAGCCAAAGAATTAAAAGAACTCAATTCAACAAAAGACAGATTCCTTTCAATCATTGCTCATGATTTAAAAAATCCATTTAATGCAATACTGGGATTTTCCGATTTAATGCTAAAAAATTTCTACCAGCTCGATGATGAAACGCTATTGAAAGGATTATCAACCATTGAAAGTGCATCTATTCAGGCATATAAATTACTCGAAAATTTACTGATCTGGTCTCAGAACCAGACAGGAAGGAGTAAATTTACTCCCGAAATACTGAATCTAAAGACACAGGTGATGGAGTCATTAAGTGCAATTGAAAGCGCTGCCACAAAAAAAGAAATTCAGGTGGTCCTGGACATCAGAAAATCCTTTCAAATTTTTGCTGATAAGAATATGATTGATTCAATTTTCAGGAATCTTATATCAAATGCCATTAAATTCTCATACAAAAAGTCGAAAATCAAAATAACTGCTATCCGTTACGATCATGAAATACAAATTTCTGTAATTGATCATGGAGTAGGTATCGCCTCAGAGAAACTGTCAGCAATCTTTAAAATCGATCAGCATCTGATTACTTTAGGAACCGATAACGAACAAGGAACCGGACTGGGACTAATTTTGTGTAAAGATTTCATAATCCGACATAATGGAAAAATTTGGGTGGAAAGTACACCAGGGGAAGGAAGTATTTTTACAATTAGTTTGCCTTTAAATTGATGTTAGTAAAGAACTTATTTAGTATGAACAAATACATAATTGCGAATTGCATAGAGGAAAATATTGTTGTATTAAAATCAATGATACAAAAATATGATCAGGAAGCGGAAGTTCTAATCTCAAATACCAGTACAGGAGTATTTTCTCTTATAGAAGCTCAAAAAACAGACATTCTGTTTATTAATCTCAATCTTTCTGACCATAAAGGGACTGACCTCTGTTGTCAACTGAGATCAAATCCAATTACCAAACATATTCCTGTGATATTAACAGGAACAAATAAGGAACAAAAAGAAGCAGTTGATGAAATTATCAATTCAGAAGCCGAAGGCATTTTGAGCTTTCCCCTTGATGAAGTATCGTTCGCGATTCAATTACGGGCAGCTTTAAAAATAGGCAAATTAGCTCAAAATCTGTATTATGCGCAGCAGAATTTAAGCAACCCTACTCCTCCTGCATTTACATTGAATCATGAAAATGAGGAAACCTTAATAACTGAAGCATCTTTACGGGATAGTACAACGAGTCTTAAAAACAGTGAATCATTGTTACGAGCCATTATTGATAATGCCCCTTTTGAAATCTGGGCCCGCGATAAAGAAGGGTACGGAATTCTTGAGAACAATGCTGCAATAAGGCATTTTGGCAGTATTATTGGACGGAAGCCTGATATGCAAGACATTCCACCTGAAACACTAAGCATTTGGGAATCAAATAATGAAAAAGTATTTCGTGGGGAAATCATTGATAAAGAATGTGAATACGACTATCACAACAAGATAAAAAATTACCACCAGATTGTAGTTCCTATTATGGCTGACCATTCGATCGAACGAATTGTTGGATTTAATATTGACATAACCAGCAGCAAACTAGCTGAAAAGGCTTTAATTGATAGCGAACATGTGTATCGGAATTTAGTCGAACGTTTGCCGGATGGAGTTTATAAAAGTACGCATGCAGGAAAATTTATCGACATAAACCAGGCAATGGTAAATATGCTTGGATATGATTCTAAAGAAGAAATGTTGGCTATCGACGATATTAAATCAGCTCTTTATTTTGAGGTTGCAGACAGGGAAAGTTTGGTTCTGCAGGATAAGTTAGAAGAAATGGGAATTTTCAGGCTTAAAAAGAAAGACGGCTCTGGAATTTGGGTGGAAGATCATGGATGGTATACTCTAGATGATAATAACGAAATTCTTTATCATGAAGGAATTATGCGTGATATATCCGAACGCAGGATGGCAGATGAAGCATTAAAAGAAAGTGAAGAACGATTTAAAATGCTATTCGACAAAGCACCGATTGGCTACCAGTCACTTGATATAAATGGATTTTTGATTGATGTCAATGAAACCTGGCTGGAGATGACAGGTTACCTAAAAGAAAGAATTATAGGTTGTTGGTTCGGTGACTTATTAACTCCTCCTAGCCTTGAGTTATTCAGAAACATGTTTCAGACCATTCTGCCTGTCGGTAAAATACACATTGAATTAGAAATGGTAAGGAACGATGGTTCTGTAATTATTATCCAGCTTGAAGGGAGTATCGGGCATACATCATCCGGAGATTTCAAACAAACTCATTGTGTAATATCTGATATTACAGAACGCCTAAAGGCAGAAAAAGCCATTGCTGATGAACGTATCCTTCTTAGAACATTAATCGATAATTTGCCTGATCCAATCTATGTGAAAGATATTTTTGGCAGGAAGTTAATTTCAAATAAAGCGGATCTGGAAATATTGGGAATTAGTGATGAAAAAGATGTACAAGGAAAAACAGATATAGAATTGTCATATCCAGGCAATTCTTCACAAACTTTCAGTGACGACCTTTCGGTGATAAATACAGCACAATCTATACTAAACAGGCTTGAGTTTTTTACTGATTCCAAAGGCGTAAAAAGATATTTTTTAACAAGTAAGGTTCCACTGACAAACGATTCAGGAGAAATTATTGGTTTGGTTGGCGTTGGGCATGATGTAACCAGGGAAAAACAAACTGAACAAAAAATTATTCAGCTTTCAAAAGGTATAGAACAAAGTCCTGCAAGTATTATCATCACTGATATAAATGGGAACATTGAGTATGTCAATCGAAAATTTACTGAAGTAACGGGTTACACTTTTGATGAAATTAAAGGAAGAAATCCCAAAATTCTTCAATCGGGATATACCTTGAAAGAAGAATATACCAAGCTCTGGGAAATTATTAATTCAGGAAATGAATATCATGGAGAAATCCAGAATAGAAAAAGAAATGGTGATCTATACTGGGAATCTGTTTTAATTTCGCCCATACGTGATGATGAAGGTAAAATCGTCAACTTTATGGCCATTAAAGAAGATATCACCAATCGCAAGAAGTCTGATCTCGAATTACTTAAACTTTCAGTAGCCATTGACCAGAACCCGGCCTCTGTGATAATTACCAATACGAGTGGAGTAATTGAATACGTAAACAAGAAATTCATAACGGTTTCCGGATATACCAGTGATGAACTGATCGGGAAAGTTGTTCGAATTTTAAAACCAGGACATACTTCTGATGAAATATACATTGAGATATGGAATAAATTGTATGCAGGTGATGAATGGAGGGGTGAACATTTAAACCGGACCAAAAAACGTGATAAATACTGGGAATCAATATTGATATCACCTATTAAAAACCAGGAAGGAAAAATAAACAATTATATTATCCTGAGTGAGGATATTAGTGATCGAAAGAAAATGGAAAAGGACCTGATTGCTGCCAAGGAAAAAGCTGAGGAAAGCGATCGTTTAAAATCCGCATTTCTGGCTAATATGTCACATGAGATCCGAACTCCGTTAAACAGTATTCTTGGTTTTTCAGAACTATTGACTCAACACGATCTGGATGATGAATCACGCACTGAATTTGCTGCTCTGATTAATTCCAGTGGTAATAATCTGCTGTCTATCATCAATGATGTGCTTGATATTTCAAAAATTGAAGCTGGTCAGGTTACATTGTCTGAAAATGAATTCTCCGCCCAGCAGCTCATTGTGAAAATACAAAAGGAATATTCATTAAAAGCCAGTTCAAAAGGAATTGAATTAAGACTAGCATCTCATTCAGACGGCTATCGGGATGATGAAAACTTTATAATTCTTAGTGATGAGGCCAGGATCAAGCAAGTGTTAATTAACTTCATAGGTAACGCATTAAAATTCACCGATTCAGGATACATCGAAATTGGAGTAAAAATGATAAATAGTGGCATTCAATTCCACGTAAAAGACACCGGTATTGGAATTGACAAAGTATTTCATGATAAGATCTTCGATAGGTTCAGACAGGTTGAAGCTGCGCAAACAAGGAAATATGGTGGAAATGGATTAGGACTTGCTATCACTAAAAATCTTGCAGAACTACTTGGTGGAAAAATCGAACTCGAATCTGAACCCGATAAAGGATCGACTTTCTTTTTTACACTTCCCGAATCGTACCTTGTGAAATGAAAAGAATTGAGTCGTTAAATTTGAAACTCATTATAAACACGAATGGGAGCTATCCGTTAAGATAGTTCCCATTCACTTTGGATAACCCGAAGGTTTATCCTTGGTGCCAGACTACGGTTATTGCAACTGGCTGTTTGTTTGGGCTTTTCAGCTTTTGCTCCCAGCCTTGATCCATCCAGCTTTGCCTGTTACAGCAAAATCTTCCGGTTGTCCGTTCGATCGATCCCGAGTACTCGGGATTAATCTTTTCGGACGAAGCCTCAGGTCAGTCATCTTGAACTGATCTTGCGATCTGTCTTTTGATGAAAAGCTTCCGGTTACCTTGCGATAATCATCTGCTTCGGCTAATCTTCCGGAACCGAAGTTCCTTCCAATCTTTCTCCTTCCTGAACCAACTTTTTAATGAACTTTTGACAGTCAATTATTGGGTTGATGAACTCTGGGAGCAAGCTCCCGGTTTCAACTTCAGCTCTCTGTGGATGCGGATCCCGGCAAGCCGGGATGATCAGGTTTTAAATCCGGTTAAGAACTTAATTCCTTCTCCATTCCTTTTGAGCAGCCTTTTATCGCTCGTCTGATGTAGTAAAGATACAATGTCGTATACATATGAGTCAAGCATTTTAGGTTGTTTAAATGAACTGAATATCAATCTTGGTTATCAACAATTGTTCATATCATCTTTCATATTACTTTTCCCTTCTGATAAAAGGATTAAGGTTTGTAAACATATATTTCTCAGATTTATTAACAAACGATGACCACCTATTGATTCAACATCATTATAAGGTCCGGGTTCCATGCCTTATCTCCTTGAAATTCTTATAGTCTGATGTATTAACTGCTCAATATAATTGTTCTATCAGGGTTGCAGTCTTGTAATCTGATTATAGCATGATTACAACCATAATAAGAAAGATTGTAATTACAATTTCTTAAAATAGATATATATCAAACAACCCTGAAATTGTCGCATTATCATATGCAATTTCAGGGTTGTTGTAAGGAATTTGGCTTTTATTTCTTTTCAGATGCTATCTGATTTTGATAGATTACAGGGCCTTTACGGATAGAAAGGATAATCAGGATTATACCAGTTATAATGAATGGGATACTCAACCATTGACCCATATCCAGGCTCATGCCTTTTTCGAATGGTTCCTGTACTTCCTTTATGAATTCAATCAGGAAACGTGTACCAAAAACGAATATAAAAAACACCCCGACCAATAATCCCTGGTAATCTTTTGCCTTGGTTTTCCAGTACATATAAAGCAAAACTCCAAATGTAAAGAGATAACTAAGCGATTCGTAGATCTGTGTCGGATGTTTGGCTATCGTTTCATGATTCCGCTCGAAGATAAACCCCCAGGGCAATGTGGTAGGCATGCCATATATTTCCGAATTCATCAGGTTACCCAAACGAATTAATGCACCCACGAAAACTGAAGGCACCACTACCCGATCAAGAACCCAGAGCAAATTACGTTTCGATACTTTCATGCTCCAGAGGATCATAGCTATAATAATACCGAGAACACCGCCGTGACTGGCCAATCCACCTTGCCAAACATACAGGATTTCAATCGGATGCTGCGAATAATAATCCCATCCATAAAAGAAAACATGACCCAGACGAGCACCAATAATAGTGGCAACAATAAGATAAATGAACAGACTTTCAAGCCATTTCAGATCGATATTTTCGTGTTTGAACATTTTCTCCCCCTGATTGTAACCGAAGAGAAAGCCCACTGCAAATAGAAGTCCGTACCAACGAACATGGACTGGTCCTAAGGAAAAAATCTCAGGACTAACGTTCCAGTGAATAAAGGCCAGTAAATCCATAGCGTTGATGTTTGGATTTTTTTCGTTAATTAATTTTCAATATTTAATTAGGAAAAAGGAAAAAGGAAAAAGGAAAATTGCTTAACATACATATTATGAGCCATTTTTCTCATTCCTTTTTCTCTTTTCTTTTTCCTTATTTCTTATTTCTATTCAATAAGATCTTTGCCGTGGCAAGCCTTGTATTTTTTACCACTTCCGCATGGACAAGGATCGTTACGCCCAACCTTTTTTTCTACCCGAACTGGTTGTACATGTTTAGGTTCCTGTGGTTCTTCAGGTCGGTTCTGACCCCGAGTACTCGGGGAACTGGTTGGGATCTCCGATTTGGAAGTAGACAATTTACTCAAATCGAGTCCGCGTTTTTCAAAACCTTCACGGATAGGTGGTGCTTCATTCATTGGGATATGACCTTTGGCAAGAATGGAAACAATCTGTTTGTTCACCTTGCTGATCATTACCTTAAACAAATTAAATGATTCGAACTTGAAGATCAGCAACGGATCTTTCTGTTCGTAGGAAGCATTCTGAACAGATTGTTTCAGATCGTCCAATTCCCTCAACTGTTCTTTCCATGCCTCATCAATAGTTGACAGAACGGTTTGTTTCTGATACGATTTTACCAGTTCTTTTCCCTGATTATTATAAGCCTTCTCGAGATTGGTAATAATCTGGTAAACATGTATGCCATCCGAAATTGGGACCACAATGTTGGTATATAGATGGGCCTTTTGTTCATATACATCCCGGATTACAGGATAGGCCTGTTTGGAAATGCTTTCCATCCTTCGGGTATAGGTTGAGACCATCACCTGATAAATCTGATCGACCAGTTCCTCAGTCTTCATATTCATGAAATCCTTTTCTGAAACAGGTGATTCTATTGACATCAGACGAATCAGTTCGAGGTTAAATTCATCAAACATCTCGTTAGGCTGATATTCATTTACCATGTTTTCGATGGCATCGTATAATGTATTCAGGATGTCAACTTCAACCCGTTCACCAAACAGGGCATGACGTCGTTTCTTATAAATAACTTCACGCTGTGAATTCATTACATCATCGTATTCGAGCAAACGCTTACGAATACCGAAGTTGTTTTCTTCAACTTTCTTCTGAGCACGTTCAATGGACTTGGTTATCATGGAATGCTGGATCATTTCGCCCTCTTTTAAGCCGATTTTATCCATAATTCCAGTGATACGATCAGAACCAAACAAACGCATCAAATCGTCTTCTAAAGAGACAAAAAACTGCGATGAACCCGGATCTCCCTGACGTCCTGAACGTCCTCTCAACTGACGGTCGACACGGCGTGATTCATGCCGTTCTGTACCTATGATGGCCAAACCACCCAAAGCTTTTACTTCCGGCGTTAACTTGATGTCGGTACCACGACCTGCCATGTTGGTTGCAATGGTCACCATTCCTTTTACACCGGCATCAGCCACAATCTCAGCTTCCCTTGCATGTAATTTGGCATTCAGCACATTGTGCTTGATGCCTCTCATCTTGAGGTAACGGCTTAATAATTCAGAGATTTCAACTGACGTTGTTCCTACCAGTGCAGGCCTGCCAATTTTATTTAGCGCTACGATCTCTTCGACAACAGCATTATATTTTTCACGTTTAGTTTTATAAACCAGATCTTCACGGTCATCACGAATTACCTTACGGTTGGTTGGAATTACAACCACATCCAGTTTGTAGATATCCCACAACTCACCTGCTTCAGTCTCTGCAGTACCTGTCATACCGGCCAGCTTGTGATACATCCTGAAGTAATTCTGAAGGGTAATCGTTGCAAAGGTCTGTGTAGCTGCTTCAACTTTTACATGTTCCTT
>TBL_comb47_HYPODRAFT_10000759_pt1 | contig 42695 bp, 34 predicted proteins | sample TroBogypolimnion_40_FD_10682 | JGI IMG/M metagenome (IMG submission 10682)
AATCTAATCCCGTCTTTTGTGTTTGCATAAGTCTTTGAGTTTTTATTGGTTATTTGCCTAATCAAAAATAATACTCTTCAGGCTTATGCATCTTTAGCATAGCTCAATTACAAACATAGGGACTAAGGTATTTTCAAAAGAGTAAGATTTTTTCAAAAAAAACATACCTGAATACCTGCCCGCCACAATGGCCTATCAGAGGCAGGCGGGTTGGTTTTGAAAACACTTTTCCACATTAATGTCATGTGATCCGTTGAAATCCGGCAAAATAGGTAATGAGAGTATATTGAGCAAGGAACACGCTGGTGTTTTTGTATATTTTCCGTAAGGTTTCTGTAAGGTTTCTGTATATTGACTTACAAAAAATATACGCAGAATAAACTATAAATATTGAAATTTACCGGAGGGTTAGACAGGCGTTTGCATCGGGGATGTAAGCTCAAAGTATCATTAATAACATGATGATTTAGAGAATGAGACTGAAAGGTATAGGAAACCTAAAAAGAAAGGCCGTCTCAAAATGAATTGAGACGGCCTTTATAAATTAAATGAATTGAAATATCTGATCAGTCAGATTATTTCTTCATTCGGGATTCCTAATTTCTAGTATAGGTATGAACGCCTTGTTCAGCAATAGTGATTACACCGGCTTTATCAGTCTGCCAAACAGTGTAATTCCCAGTCATCGTGCCTGTTGTAGGATCGATTGTGCCAGATTCTTGTCCGTAATAACCTCCACTAAAGGCGGTTTTAGCCATTGTATAGGTATTGGCAGAAAGATCGAGTGTAAATGTAGCTGTCCATGAAGCCCACCAACCATCGTATTTGCCGGCACCATTACCAATCTGAATCGTGTTTGAAGACAATCTTACAAAAGATACAGCATAAGTCCAGCCTTCAGCAGGTTCATCAACGGTGTAATTGCCTACGAAAGCATTAATAGGATCATAGATTGAAAAACTCCAAACCGGTCCGGTTGTTGTTATTCCGTTGGCATCTGTCATGACAACTTTCCAGTAATAAGTCATACCTTTTGCAACAGTAACAGTAATTGTTTCCGAAGTATTGCCAGCTTTGAAAAGCGCCGGTTTGCTTGATGTTCCGAAATAGACATCAGCTTTAACAGCATCTCCGCTCTTGTTGGTTGACGACCATTTTAAATCTACAGTTGTTCCTGAGATTGTTACGGATGAAGCGTCAAGCGGAGCTGTAACTGCAGGCGTGGTAAATGCATAATGAACGGAGAACGTAGTACTGTCTTCTTTTACACAACTCTGCATTGTGAAAAGGCTAGGCAGAACCAACAGCATTGTAAGAATTATATTTTTTCTTTTCATATTTATATTTTTATAAAAAACATTTAATTTATTTTATCAGGCCCAGGTAAAAATCCGGATTAATCTGTTTTCTAAATGAGCCTGATAACATATAAAATCAAATAGATTTATTGACGCTGTAACACTTCATACATGATACGGTTACCTGCAGCACTATTGTAATAGCAATTCAATACAAAAGTCTTTGTTACAGGATTGTAATAGTTAATGGTCAGATCAGCTGGCTTTTGAGCAGGATCTCCGGTCCATTGTGGCCACATACCACCCACTGAATTACCAGTAGCAGGGTCAAAAGGAGTTGCATTAACCATGAAACAGGTTACACCACCCACAACTACGGTATTTGTAGTTACTTCGATTGAAATACTGTATGAGGTATAGTTTCCGAATCCAACTTTGCTGACAGTCTTACAATCAACAGTGCTGAATACTTCAATAGTACCTGCAGCAACTTGTTCTGTCGCATTTCCAGGGCGAATACGATAACCTTCAATCATAGCATAGTTTCCTGCATAAGGATTTGCAATCGGTAATGACAACAAATAGGATTTCATGTTTCCGGCGATTGTAACATCTTTTCCTGAAGCTGTTTTGGCCGACATGATTGAGATGGCTGTCATAAAGTTATCACAGGCACTCAAGGCATCAGCGCCCCATACTTTGGCTTGACAAGTCCCTGTGCGGGTTCCTTTTGCAATCACCACGGTTGGGGTAAGAACCTGAACGTTAGGAAAAGTTTTAAAGCTCTTTGCATGATCAGTGTTATACTGAGTAACAGAAGCATTATCAACCGCAAGGGTCAGGGTAATGTCCTCGGTTGGAAGAGCATCGGTAGCAATGTTCAACGCAAATGAGAACGTAACTGCATCTGCAACAGGCTGAAGAGACAACTGTTGCAAGGTATAGGCGGGAACAGTGGCATACATTTTCCCGGCCACAGCATCCACCCAGTAATCGCCCACTTTATCTTTCAAGCAGGAAGCAAGCAGAAATACTACGGTTAAGGATGAGACCAACAAGATTATTTTATTTTTCATACTCTAAATGTTTTAATAGTAATGAATTGTTTATTAACGGTTTTGCCAGAAAATTTTGGACTTAAATTCATCAATAGCACCCACTGCAGCCACATTGTCGTTGTTAACCGAGATTTCACGTTGTGGATATAGTAGTCTTACCGGAGGTGTATCATTAGCCCGGTCAGATTGTTCGCTGAAGTGCAGTCCCTGAGGGAATCCTGTTCTTCTGTAATCTGTCCAGATTTCAATTGGTGCAACACCATCTAATGCAACCCATTTTTGGGTAATAATCAAGCCAATTTTATCGTTGGCCTTATCAAAGTTGGTAGCATTTGTATTTTGATTTACATAGGCTGTATCTTCCTGAGCTACAAAGCCCATGTGGATAAACGACTGTGCAACAGCTGCATTGTAAAGTGATTTGGCGTCACCTGTAATATAACCTCTAACCACAGCTTCAGACTGAATAAACAAACTTTCGAAGTCGGTCAAAACTGGAGAAGATTGTGTTGGTGTTCCAATCAAATAGCCTGCATTTCCTTTCAAATAGCCTAATTTAGAACACTGACTGGCTAATAGCGGAGGATGAGTTGCAACATCCTGTCCCAGGTAATTACCTGCATAACTGGTTCCACTGTATGGAAGGAAGAAATGGGTAAGACGTGGATCTTTATTGAGAGTCATAAAATCAACGGCATCTTTACCTGCATAAAAGTAAGCAGTAGCATCACTCTGACCTGTACCATCCCCTTTATAGAAAGTTTCATAGAATGGGTTCATCTGCGTGTCGTTTTCAAGGAAGCCAGGATTAACCATTGCGCTTTCGCCGACTCCTAAGAAGCCAACAGATGAAGTAGTGGCAAGGGCAGTCTTGATATAAGAATCACGACCAGCCATACCTGACTGATGAATTAACATTCTAAGTTTAAGGGTATTTGCAAATTTAGCCCATAGACCCATATCGCCTTTAAACATGACATCATTGGCAGAACCAATTTGAGTAGCATCAACAGGTAAGCCCTGTATTAATTTAATAGCAGCATCCAGTTGAACAACCAGATCTTCATAGATGGCTTTTTGATCATCATATTTAGGTTTCAGATTACCTGAAGTAGCGCTGAAAGCTTGGGTATAAGGTACATTTCCCCAGCAGTCAACCAGGTTCTGCATGATGTAAGCCTTCATGATCATCGCAATGGCTTTGTAACCTGCATCTTTTGGATCGGTTGCATTCTTTTCAATTACATCGAAATTCTCGCCGTAAGTGTACAAATTTGAAAATGAATTCTGGAAATCGCTGTTAAGTAACTTATACTGCATCAGGTTGGAAGGTTGTGAATAGCCATTGCTGACCGACCACATTCCGTACCACAGATAAACAAATTCAAAGTTTCTTGGGGCATTCATTACTTTAACCACATTGGTCAAAGCCGCTGGTAACATGAGTTTTGGCGGAACAGCAGATGCACTGTTCGGGTTCACCTCGTCGACAGCGAGAAATTTGGTACAGGAACTTCCTATAAGTACCAATGCAAGTAACAGGGTTAATATTTTCTTATTCATCGTATTTCTTTTTAAAATTTTAGAAAGTTAATTTAACACTGAACCCAAATAGTCTGGTTGGAGGTGTCTGATAAGTATCAGTATAACCAACAGCATTACTTGTAGCTGAAGAGTTGTTAAACTCAGGGTCAGTCCAAACGTTTGTTTTAGGACGCAACATCAGAAGGTTTCTTCCAACAATACCAACTTCGGCATTCTTGATCACCTTGCCGCCAAATAAATGTTGAACAGGTACAGTATAAGTCAAGGCCACTTCTCTTAATTTCCAGAAAGCAGCGCTTGTCAGATAACCTCTTTGAGTATTGGCATAAGCTGAATTCACCCAGAATGCACGACCTGCATTGGCAACCAATGCGGTTGTGTTTGGTGTATAAACGCCGGGAGAGGTTTCGATAACTGATCCCGGAATAATAAACGACTGACGTCCGTTAAGAGCTGAATGTTCAGAGATACCTGTGAAGTCAATACCACCACCTGCAGAACCACCACCTACTGCATTATAAATTACATTACCACCACGATATTCAGCAACAGCTGATAATCTGAAAGCTTTGTAATTTAAATCGGTAGATAAACCAAGGATATGGTTTGGATTACCATGTCCCATCTGGACATTGGCTGTTTGCTGTGTTGGAAGACCTGTAATTTTGTCGACGATAATGTGACCCTGAGGATCTCTCATCACGTCAGTTACCTTAATGTTAGGAAATTCCTGTCCTACTGTTGCATAAGCAACTGTGGTGGCGCCGTTTCCTGATACAGAAACATCAAGTGGAATTGGAATTTCATTTAATCCCGGTAAGATAGAAATTACTTTAGAACGTGTATAAGAATAATTAACTCCACCATTCCAGGTAACATTACCTATAGAAAGGATTGGCGAAAACTTCAGATCAAGTTCAATACCCTGATTCTGCAATTCACCGGCGTTGATCAAAGCAGTTAAGAATCCGGTTGCTCCTGAGATGGTAGCAGGAATGGTCTGATCTTTCGTGTTTGTCTGGTAAACGTTGGCTTCGAAGTGAATTTTATTCTTCATAAAACTCATTTCACTACCAATTTCAATTTCAGTTGTTTTTTCAGGTTTCAGCAAAGGGTTGCTCAACTGAGTTGACAAAGCAAAACCAGAGGTACTTCCGTATGGGAAACCAGCTGCTGATGGATAAGATGGAAGTGTTCCATAAAAGTCAGTCAACGCAATTTGACCGGTCTGTGACCAGCCGCCTCTTACTTTCAGGAATGAAAGAACAGGATTGCTGACGATGGTTGGAAACATATCTGAAAGGATAAAGCTGGCGTCGGCTGAAGGATAGAAGAAAGAACGGTTTGCTTTGGTTAATCTAGAATCCCAGTCATTACGACCGGAAACATGAAGGAAAGCATATCCTTTGTATCCAAAAGTGGCATCGCCAAAAACACCCAATGAATTACGATCCTGCGTTGACTGAGCAACCTGGGGTGCTCCGGTACGGTTGCTGATGTTATACAGGTTTGGAATAACAAGTCCACCGGCATATTCATACTGAGATTCGTATTTCGAACTATAAACAGATGATCCAAGGATTCCTTTTAAAGAGAATAACCCAAAATTATGGTCCACTGATGCAAGGAAGTCATTGGTCAGGATAGTAGTCTGCCTCATTTGGTCATTGGATGAACCGGCATAATGGGTTGATGAAGAAGCTGTATTACCAGCACCCCAAGGGTCAGTTCCGCTATAAGCACTAAAATTAGCTTCGTCAACGTAATTGTGGTTGACAATAGAATTGAAAACCAAACCAGTACGGTCTGAAAATTCAAGCCATTTTAAAGGTTTCAGCGATAAATTGACTGATCCGAGAACATCGTTACGAAGTTGATTATTCCGTGCATGAGCTATCTGCCAGTATGGGTTTGGATAATAAGCATTGTAATAACCATCCAGAGTAGCAAAAGGATTGTTGTTAATGTCCTTGTATTGGGAAATAGGCACTTCACCAGGTGTATTCAGAATGTTCCAGTAAACAGGACGTCCCTGGTTGAAGTCACCACCTGAGGTACTTGTATTGGTTTGAGTAAAACTGATAGTATAATCAGTAGAAAACATACCGTATTTTTTAGAGGCTGCCATACGGGCGCCGGATCTGCGGTTGGTGTCATCAGGAATAATACCTGTTGTATTCACATCCTGAGCAGAAAGGTAGAAGCTACCATTATCGTCACCACTACTTACCGAAATATCATTCTGTGTGGTTGCGCCGGTATTGAAGAAGGCCTTTTTTTGATTTTTAATTGCACTGTAAGGAACAGTCTGATATGAACCATCGATCAGTTTACCACCCAAAACAACCTGTTGTCCATTGTATTGAGGACCATAACTCTGGTTTTCGTAAGCGGTGTAAGGATCGGTATTACGATCGGCACCAATCCAGAAAGTGTAGTTAGGATCTGCAGATCCTACTGCTTCACCTGATCCTGAACCAAAACGGGTTTGAAGATTCGGCATGTAAGAGACTTGTTCAAAAGTGGTGATATTACTAACTTTTACAGTTAATTTACCTTTGTCACCTTTTTTAGTAGTCACGATCAATACTCCGTTTGATGCATCATTACCATATAATGCAGCTGCGGAAGCACCTTTCAGAACGTTAACGCTTTCAATGTCGTTTGGATTGATTGAATTCAGGAAGGTAGCACTTACAGGTACACCGTCCAGAACAACTAAAGCCTCATTACTGGCCAAAAAGTGACGGTTACCGCGAAGGGTAATCTTGGTATCAGGATTCACACCATTATTAACGGTGTTAATCTGAAGACCGGATACCTTTGCTTCGATACCGTTCATGACGTTGGCAGATCCACCTTGTGTCAATTCCTGATTATCTACTTTAGCCGTTGCAACTCCCATTTCCTTTGGTTTTCTTTTAATTCCAAAGGCAGTAACAACTACTTCATCAACCGAAGTTCTCTCGGCTGACAACTTTACATTAATAGTTGACTGATTGTTGATTGCAACTTCCTGTGATGTCATACCCACGAAAGTAAATAACAGTGTTTTGGCATCTTGAGGAACTTTAAGCCTGAACATACCATCCATATCGGTGATAGTTCCCAATGTTGTCCCTTTCACAGACACAGCAACCCCCGGGATACCACCTCCATCATCGGATGAGGTTACTCTCCCTGAGATCTCCTTGGTTTGAGCCAAAAGGACGTTCAAACCAATTGCAAAGAATGCAAGTAATAACACGATTTTTTTCATAGAGAATTATTTTAAATTAAACAGCTACTTATAAAAAATATTTTGGTGTCAAAAGAACGGATTCCCGGTTTCCTGTTTTACGGAATTCTTATTCGTTTTTTGATCCACATTTTTGAAAAAAAGATTGCACTTCATAATCGACGATAAATGTAAAAAATTGTTAATTCAGTTCCCATAGATAAATGAAATAATTTGATGATTAAAATGAAAAACTTCAAAATAAGGGTAATTACTCAATTTCTTTATGGAAATAAGACCCAAATTAATCGGAGTAAGTGGTAAATGAAAAATACTATAGGCAAATAACTACAATACTCCTTTTTCAGTCCTTCAACTGGCAAATATGATTCCCCACAAATCAAATTCAGCCGGAAATATTGATAGATTTTTTAAAGACCCCCCTTTTCAAAACCCATACCCTGAGATAATCTGGATAATAATTCGTCAGACAAATTTAGAAAAATGTGGATATGAAGGTTAACATGTTTTAGAAAATCAGGACATATTTTAACACTGTTAACAAATATTAATACATTCAGATGTTTGCATTTGTTTTATTCTCTCTGTGTAAGGCAAAGAATATTAGGGAATTGATAGGATAAAATAGTTGATAAGCCTATGTTATTAAGAACACATCTAAATTACAATATCGTTATCAAATCAGGGATTTCATCAATGAAATAGGTGCGAATTTGAGGTTTTAACTCCAAACAGGTAGCATTTGCGGTCGGTAGCTTCGATTCTATCTCCCCGGGCAGTTCGTGCAATCCGCCATTTAAAAACATGATTTGATCCATTCCGAAATCCAGAGCCCCTGCAATATCGGTTTCCCATGAATCGCCGATCATAATGCTTTTCTTCTTTGAGGCATTGGTCGATTTTAAGGCATGTTCAAAAATCTGCCGGTGGGGTTTTGTTGTTTGAAGCTCTTCTGAAATGAAGACTTTGGTGAAGAATCCGTCGAGACCGCAATTTGCAAGTTTGGCTCTTTGCACTTCCCTGAACCCGTTTGTGATAATGTACATCAGGTATCCCCTGGATCTGAGAATGCTGAGTGTTTCCAGAGTATTGGGGTATAATCCGGTTTGGATAGACATGTTCTCAAGGTAATGGTGATTGATTTCCTTCCAGTCCATATCAGTAATACCAAATACTAATAGAGATCTGGAAAAACGCTCAACAATGAGCTCTTGTTTAGTTATCTTTTTGAAATGATAGTCGCTCCAAAGCGATTTGTTAATCTGTTCGTAGACCTTAAAAAAGTCATCGAATGCAATTGATATGGGAAGGATGTTGTTCTGATCAAGCATTTGTTTCATCGCAAGCCTTGAGTTGGCCGTAAAATCCCAGAGAGTATTATCAAGATCAAAAAAAAGATGATCGTACTTTCTCATTCGTCTTCCTCGTCTTCGTTTTTTTCTGGCTTGACCGCATTGTACCCTTCAAGAACAATCACGATTTCACCCTTGATTGTTTTTGAACTAAAATATTCAATGAGTTCGGCCAGTGTACCCCTGCGGTTCTCTTCGAAAAACTTGGATAGCTCTCTGGAGACTGAAGCTCTACGGTCGGGTCCAAGGAATTCTGCAAATTGCTCAAGGCTTTTGATAAGCCGGTAAGGTGATTCATAAAAGATCATGGTTCGGGTTTCTGTGGCTAATTCCTTGATCTTTTTATGTCTGCCTTTTTTCTGTGGCAAAAATCCCTCGAAAGTAAAGCGGTCAGTGGGAAACCCTGAGTTTACCAGAGCCGGAATTAGAGCCGTAGCTCCGGGCAAACATTCTACTTCAATCTCTTTTTCAAGACAGGTCCTCACCAGCAGAAATCCCGGATCGCTGATTCCCGGTGTTCCGGCATCCGAAATAAGTGCAACATTTTTCCCTTCTTCAATTTGCCTTGCAATCAGTTCGACAGTTTTGTGTTCGTTGAATTTATGATGGGACACCATTTTATTCTTGATTTCGAAATGATCGAGAAGCCGGGATGAAGTGCGTGTGTCTTCCGCTAAAATTAAATCCACCTCCTTTAATATACGGATTCCCCGCAGGGTCATGTCCTCGAGGTTGCCGATCGGAGTTGGAACTAAAAATAATTTACCCATTTTTTCAAAGGTCTTAGGTCATCATAGTAGAGCAAAGTGGAAGAATTGGTTTTCCACTTTACTCCACTTTTAAATTAAAGTATCACTTATTTACTGAATCGACGTTTCAGGAGATCGACGAATTTCAGACTTGTTTCGTTCTTCTGAAGCGTAAGATTCGCCTTAAGGAATTCAACAGCTTGCTGAATGGTTTCCAGCTTGTCGAGCTGGTCGATAACCGTATTGTACTTATCTGTATTATTCGCAAAGATTTCGCGAATAAAAAGAAACCGGTCGTTCAATCCAATTGAGGCACGTAAACTTGAGATAGGACCACTGATTGTATTTGATTCTTCTGTCTTTGTTTCACTTATAACATCATTGACTGACCTTTCCTTCCTGAAGGTGTCACCAGCAATAATTTTTTCCTCAGCAGGAATCTCAGGTTTTGGAATTTCATGCATGACCGGACGGGTATAAGTTTCCGTTGGAGGCATGAATCTTATTTGATCCAGATCGTCATCATCTTCCAGTTCTTCGATAGGAATGGTACGGACTCCTTGTTTTGGTTCTTCCTTCAATTCATTCGCCGGTTTATTCTGTGTTTGTTCAGGCTCTTCAATTTCATCCTTCACAGGTTCAACCTGATCTGTCTCCTCTAACTTATCATCATCAACTTCTTCATCCTCATCCTCATCTTCATCCTCATCTTCATCCTCAACATCCTCAGGTTCGTCATCCTCAGCAATTAAAAGGTTTGGTTCCTCTTCCCCGAACTCTTCTTCATTTAATTGCTCATCATTGTTGATTTCTTGTTTGTCAAAATTCAAAACTTCAAATTCGGGATCTGGAAAACCTGTTTCCGAAACTTCTTCTTCTTCCTCATCAACAAAGTCTTCCTCGTTTTCCTGTTGAATTGAGTTCGTTTTCCCATAAAACTCACGCAAGAGTTCAATTTCCTGGCACAAAAGGCGTGCCCTGTTAAGTGCAAGATCAATAATTAATACAGTATTGTCCTGACTTTCTGCCACTTCTTCAGTTAAAACTTTAATTTCTTCCAGATCTTTTACGATGATCCGGACTAATTTGTGCTTGTCCATATTATTTCTTATTTTAATCGGTATTATAATCTGATTTTTTCTTCTTAAGATTTAAATTTATCTTTGTTTTCAATACAGGAGAATATTTACAGAAACAACCGGCTTCATCGCCAATGCCTGAATTTAAGTATCGTAAAAGTACAAAAATCTTTAGCATATTACCTACATGTTTATCGAAAGGGGAATCAACCGACAAAAAAAAACCGGTAGCATTGAAGTTATCGCAGGCTCTATGTTTTCAGGGAAAACAGAGGAATTAATCAGACGATTAAAACGTGCAAAAATTGCGCGTTTAAAGGTTGAAATATTTAAACCGGCCATCGATACACGTTATTCGGCAGTCGAAGTCGTGTCTCACGATGAGAATTCTATTTTGAGCACTCCGGTTGAGAGCTCCGGAAACATCATGCTCTTAACAGGCGATGTGGATGTGATTGGCATTGATGAAGCACAGTTTTTTGATGCTGGTCTCATCGAAGTGAGTATTGCCCTTGCCAACCTGGGGATTCGGGTCATCATTGCCGGCCTTGATATGGATTTTAAAGGAAAACCATTTGGCCCCATTCCCGGACTGATGGCAGTGGCCGATCACATTACCAAAGTACATGCTATATGTATGAGATGCGGAGATGTTGCCCAGTTCTCACACCGTTTGTCGAATGCTGATAAACTGGTTTTACTGGGTGAGAAAAACGAATATGAACCTTTATGCCGATCTTGTTTCACTAAAGCCACTCTATAATGCCGATTCTTTCCATCCGTCAGGTTTCATTAATCATTGGAGGAGAACTTCTCGTTTCTGATATCAATTCTGAGTTAACGATTTCGTCCCTCTCAATTGATAGCCGAACCATCTTTGATCCGGAATCGTGCCTGTTTTTTGCTCTAAAGAGAGAACGAAACGATGGTCACCGGTATATTACTGATTTGATTCACCTGGGTGTCCGTGCCTTCGTGGTTTCAGACTATTCCAATGAACTCCAAAAATATAAAGAGTGCTGTTTTATTAGGGTCCCTGATACACTGGAAGCATTGCAAAATCTGGCCGCATGGCATCGATCTCAATTTGATATACCGGTTGTCGGCATTACAGGCAGCAACGGTAAGACCATAGTAAAAGAATGGTTATTCGAAGTCTTACGCAACAGGGCCGTAATCCGTAGTCCAAAAAGTTATAATTCACAGGTTGGTGTTCCACTTTCTGTTTGGAACCTGAGTTCCGATTATGAACTGGCCATCTTTGAAGCAGGTATTTCAAAGCCGGGTGAAATGGTTCATCTAAACCAGATTATCCGTCCTACTGTGGGTATTTTAACTAATATCGGGGATGCACATCAGGAAAACTTTGCATCCAGACAGAAAAAGCTGAAACAAAAGCTGAAACTTTTCAAAGGTTCGAATACCTTGATATATTGCAAAGATCAGCCTATGGTGCATTCTTATATGAGGGAGGCTAAACTTAAGGATAGTGTAAAGATAATTGCATGGTCGTATATTGACAAAAAGGCAGAGCTTTATTTCAAAACAAAAGAAGTTGATAGTGGAGTTGAAATTACTGCCGAATTTGAAGGAAAGAGTTTTCAGATCGGATTGCCCTTTCAGGATCATGCCAGTCTGGAAAATGCTGGTCATTGCCTTGCTTTTGTCTTGTCACAGCACTATGCTGACCCTACTGTACTCGGGTTATTCCGCAGTCTGCAGCCTGTTGCTATGAGGCTCGAGATAAAGGAAGGAAGCAACAATTGTCTGCTGATTAACGATTATTACAACTCAGATATCAATTCTCTTCAAATAGCGCTTGCATTTTTAAACAATCATGCCCGGCTGCCTTATTTGCGAAATACGGTGATTCTCTCCGACATTCAGCAGGCCGGTATACCCGATGATCAGTTGTACCTGGAAGTGGCACGTTTGCTACAACTAAATAAAACAAGCCATCTGATCGGTATTGGGCCAAGGATCAGGAAGAATTCACTGCTGTTTGAAAAGTCAGCCGAGTTCTTTGAATCAACCGATCAGTTTCTGGAATCAGTTCAAACAGATCGATTTAGTCAGGAATGTATACTCCTGAAAGGGGCCCGTGAATTTCATTTCGAGCGGATTTCCTCCGTTCTTCAGAAAAAATACCATCAAACGGTACTGGAAATCGATATGAATGCCATGATTGGCAACCTGAATTTCTTCCGTTCTGCCATTCGGCCCAAAACGCTGGTCATGGTGATGGTAAAAGCCTTTTCCTATGGTAGCGGAATGGCCGAAATTGCCCGTGTCCTTCAGTTTCACAAAGTCGATTACCTGGCAGTTGCCGTGGCCGATGAGGGAATTGAACTTCGTCAGGCAGGCATTGACTTGCCCATCCTGGTCATGAATCCCGAGGAACACAGCTTTGAAAATATGATCGAGTTCAGACTAGAACCCAATATTTACACTGAAGAAATTTTAGATTCATTCCGTAAAGTGCTCCTGCAGCATGCTGTGGTCAGGTATCCCATTCATTTGAAGCTGGATACCGGGATGCACCGTCTTGGATTTGATTCAAGTGAAAAGGTCAAAAATATAGTCAATAAATTGCTGGTTCAGGAAGAAATGGTTGTACGTTCAGTTTTCTCACACCTTGCCGGGGCCGACGAAACGGTTCATGATGAATTTACCCTTGAACAGATTCAGCAATTTCAGGATCTTAGTGTACTAATCATTGAAAAGTTGCCCTACAAGGTTCTGAGGCATATCCTGAATTCTGCAGGTATTGAACGATTCCCGGAATACCAGTTTGATATGGTACGATTGGGCATTGGACTTTATGGTGTCAGTGCTTCAGGGAACAGTCTGATCCGGAGTATCAGCCGCCTGAAAACATGCATCTCACAGATCCGTCACATTCCTGCCGGAGATACGGTTGGATACGGACGAAAGGGCGTTGTGTCCATAGCCTCTGATATTGCCGTGCTTCCAATCGGCTATGCCGATGGATATGATCGTCGTCTAAGCAACGGGGTCGGGAAGGTGTATGTAAAAGGGCAGATCGTACCGGTAATCGGCAATATTTGTATGGATATGTGCATGATTGATGTGACAGGCCTGCAGGTTGAAGTTGGTGACGAAGTTGAACTGATGGGCGAACATATCCTGGTTACTGAAATGGCGAATGCTATCGGAACCATTCCCTATGAAATTCTCACCGGAATATCGCAACGGGTGAAAAGGATTTATCTGCAGGAGTAAGAAAGTGTCAGTCGCGGTGTTTAGTGAACCTTCTGCTCTATGACGTTGGCTTTATGTGAAATGTTTTCTAAATGGTTCCCTCCTGAGAAGTATAGGAATAAAAAGTAACGCTATCCGGTGACCGGTAGAAAAACTTTGAACTTTAAACTTTAACCTTCCCTATCCCAGTTTGCTGATCTTTTCCAGGCGGTGTATATCGAGTATGCGGATTTTACGACCATCGATCGCAATCACCTTTTCACCTGCAAAAGTTGATAAGGTGCGAATGGCATTTGAAGTAGTCATGTTTGACAGATTGGCAATGTCTTCCCTTGAGAGGTAAACTTTCAGGGTTGCCCCATCGTTTTCCCATCCATATTTCTCTTTCAGTAAAAGCAGTGATTCAGCCAGGCGTCCACGGATATGTTTTTGGGTAAGCGTGACGGTCCGCATATTGGAAAACCCCAGTTCCCTGGAAATTTTCTGAAGTAACTTAAGCGAGAAGCCTGAGTTCTTAAGTAACTTGGTATAAAAATATTCATTTGTGATGAATCCGACAGTAGAGTCTTCAAGGGTAATGGCTGATCCGATATGTGGTTCTTCTGCCAACAGTGCGCGGTAACCAATCAGGCCAAGTGGTTTTACCATCCGGATGATTTGTTCGCGTCCGCCTACTCCCTCTTTGTATATAATAACTTTCCCATCAGCCAGAAACAAAAACGAAGCAGGTTTATCACCCTCCTTGAATATAAATTCGTTCTTTTTGTAATAAGCCAAAGTGATGTGGTTCTGTAAATCCTCCTTTTCTTCAGGGGTCAGTGTACTGAAAATTGATTTCGGACTCTCTAAAGCTTCTTTCATCCCCATTTCGTGACTCAACATAGAAATAAAATTACATGTTCTGTAGCATCAAAGTTAAGTAAATTTGTCAAACAAGAAAATCTAGGACATTTATTTTAGGTTCCCGGGCTATATAATGCCTGAATTTGTTGATGTTTTGTTCAACCTGAAGTATTAAGGGTAATAGGCAACTAAAGGCATCCGTCTACCGAATCCAAATGCTTTCGAACTAATCCTCAGGATTGGGGGAGCCTGAAACCTTTTGTATTCATTTGTGTTCACCATCCTCACTGTGCGCAGGACGGTCGATTCATCAAATCCCTTTGCTATTATTTCTGCAGGAGAGAGATTCAGCTCAATATAGTTGAATAAAATTTGATCCAGAATATCATAGTCAGGCAATGAATCGGAGTCTTTCTGATCAGGGCGCAACTCAGCAGATGGTGGTTTAAGAATTGTATTCAAAGGAATGATTTCCTGATCACGATTAATCCAGTTGGCCATCTTGAAGATGTCTGTTTTGTAAACATCCCCCAAAACCGACAGGCCACCATTCATATCCCCGTAAAGCGTTCCGTAGCCAATGGCACATTCACTCTTGTTGGTGGTGTTGAGCAGGATGTTGCCAAATTTATTTGAGATGGCCATCAGAAGAATCCCACGGGTTCTGGCCTGTATGTTTTCCTCGGTCACATCGTTCTTGAGATTTGAGAATACCCCTGACAGACTTTGTTCAAAACTGGCAACCATCTCCTGTATGGGAATGATTTCATACTGAACATCAATGTTCTTTGCCAGTTGCAAGGCATCATTCACACTATGGTCGGACGAATACCGCGAAGGCATCAGCAGTACGCGTACGTTTTCTTTGCCCAGCGCTTCCACTGCCAGAACAAGAACCAGTGCGGAATCAATGCCCCCCGATAATCCAAGCGTTGCGGTTCTGAAACCCATTTTAGTGAAATAATCCCGGATCCCCAGAACCAGTGCACGATATATTTTCTCTATGGATCCGCTTTCAGGTTGAATGTTTGGAGTCGAAGTCTCCGTGTCGAGAATCCGGTAATCTTCTTCAAAATAGTTCAACTCGTCGAGGATGGTCCCATCCTTACTGATAAAGACTGAACCTCCGTCGAAAATCAGTTCTGTTTGCGCACCCACCTGGTTGACATAGATGATGGGCAAGCGGTATTTGATGGCATTTTTAATAAGGATGTTCTTTCTCCAGTTCTCCTGGTTATACGAAAATGGAGAGGCTGAAATATTGATTACCAGGTCAGGATTTAAGGCCGATAGTTCCTTGAGCGGCGAAAGCCTGTAAAGCTTTTCACGTCCGAATTCGTTATGCGTTTCCTGTTCATCCCAAAGATCCTCACAAATGGTGATGGCAAGTTTTTTCCCTCCAAACTCAAACACCGAGAAGTTCCTGTTCGGTTCAAAATGGCGGTATTCATCAAATATATCATAGGTTGGCAACAGCGATTTATTGACCACTTGCTGAATTGCCCCGTCGTACATGAAGAATGCTGAATTGAATAGCTTTTTACCTCGTGGTTCAGGATTAATGCTTGGTCCGCCAACAATGGCTCCAATACCCATGCAGTGCAAAGCAATCCGGTTAAGAGCATTGTACGATTGCTCGATAAACTCTTTACGTTCCAGCAAATCGTGGGGATAATATCCCGTTACCGATAGTTCAGTAAAGACCACCAGTTCGGCTCCTTCTGCTTTCGATCTTTCTATGAAAGCGATGATCTTTGAGGTATTCTGCTCAAAATTACCAATGTGATAGTTCAGTTGAGCGATAGCAATTTTCATGTTTATATCGTATTAACCACATAGGACACATAGTTTTAATATTTCCAGGTGTAATCTATGTCTTATGTGTTTATTTTTTATTTGTTGTGTCTATTCATAATTCAATGTCGTTTAGTTAAGCCGGCAACATGGTTGTTAATAACTGTTGGGACAATTTGGAAACCCTGTCGGTGGTTAAAACCCCGACAGTGGTTAAACGACGAATCTTAACAAAACGACAACGATTCATTATTCCTTAAAAGATCAGTCCGAACTTTAACTTCAATGAATTGACCACTGTTTTGTCGGCAACTACATTATCCTTGGTGACATCCAACAGTCCATTCTGAAAGATCAATCCGGCGGTAACTGAATTGTTTCCACCCAGGTCGAAATCAAACCCGAGTCCGATGTTCATGCCCAGGTTAAACAGGTTCACTTCATCGGTAATATTCGTTTTATATAGTGTTCCGTTATTGCTGTCGCCTTTAGCGCTGATATTCACCATTGGCGAGATCCCAAACATTCCCCAGTACTTAACCCGATGAAACTCATCGGTCTTCAGCTTGATTCCCAGAGGTACTTCAATATAGCGCAGACGATATTTTATCTGGCTTAAGTTCGGTAAGGTGGTTCCTGAAAACTGAAAATCAGAGCCCGTCCGGTAGGTCAATTCTCCCCCAAGGTTCGAAATCTGCAATCCGGTGGTGAAACAATATCGCTCATCTTCCGAGAGATAATAATCTCCGCTCAGTCCAAAGTCATAGCCCAGGCTTATTTTTTGGGATTTTGATTCCGTATTGTTCGAACTCATCCAATCAACCGAAGGACTTCCGATAAACGAAAGCCTGATGTGTTTCTGGCTGAAACCTGAAACTGCAATCGCAACTATTAATACAGATAAGATAAGTCGTTTCATAGTTTTTCGTTTAATTTGCCGAATGCATTATTCAGAAGAAGCTATTTTCAGAATTTCAGGATTTCTTCTGTTGAACCTGACATCCTGTTGAACGGTTTTATATTCTGCAAATCTCGAATTTTATATTTAAAATGACAATAAAAAAACACGCTGTACGTAATTATCAGAAAATAGTCCCAATGAAACAATTGGTTTTCGTTTTATGCCTATCCCTGATCTTTTTTTCCTGTTCACGCAACCCGCTGAAAATAAATGTATCCGGTGTTTCAGTTAATTTAAAGATCAAGCATCTCGATGCTGATCTGCAATCCTTGAATAAAGACCAGATAAAGGCTTCCGTCCCTGATTTAAAGAAGAAATACAAGGAATTCTTTGACATTTTCACCTACCAGATGATCGCCATTGGAGGAACCGATCAGGAAAACTTCCCTGAATTGCTCTATTCATTTGTATCCGATACGGTGCTCGTCCAAAAGCTCATGCCCGTCGTCGCCCAAAAGATCGATACCCTCCGCTTGCGCAAAGAGCTGGAACAGGCGTTCAGACATTATAAATATTACTTCCCTCAAAAGGAGATCCCTGTGATTTACACCTGTATCTCAGGATTAAACCAGTCGGTGGTGATTGCTGATCAGGTGATCGGCGTTAGCCTGGACAAATATCTTGGAGCCGATAGTCCTTTTTATGTGCGTTTGGGCCTGCCGGTGTATAAGCGTCGAAACATGAATCAGTCGAGGATCGTAACTGATATGTTGTATAGCTGGGCCATGAGCGAATGGCCTGAGCCGTCCAATGCCAATAATATGCTCAGCCAGATGGTTCAGGAAGGCAAACTGATGTATTTTGTTGATGCGATGCAGCCTGAACTGAATGATACCCTGAAGATGGGTTATACCAAAAAACAAATCGATTTTTGCAAAAAGAACGAAGCATCGATGTGGACGTATATGGCCGAACACAAGCTGCTTTTTACAACCGACCGGATGAACATTAAGCGGTTTACCGACGATGGTCCTTATACTTCGGCATTTGGAGAACAATCGCCTTCGCGTACAGGTAATTGGATTGGCTGGCAGATTGTCCGTTCGTACATGAAACAGCATCGGGAGGTGAATCTGGCCGATTTAATGGCCAATCAGGATTTCCAGATGATACTGAACCAATCGTCCTATCAACCATAGACAATGGTCAGGTTAAAGTTATCAGGTAAGTTTCAGAGCCGCGTAGCGGTGATAGTATGGTAGAAACGAAGACGGTTGTGAAATTCATAGACGCGTAGCGGTGACACAAAATTCAATTGTCCAATGAATCATCTATCGTGTCACCGCTACGCGGCTAAAAATCAGTCTGTCCTAATTTGCTACCATACTGTCAGTGCTTCGCACCTAAATAGCAATAGAAGCGAAAAACAAGAATATGGGAAAGTGTTATAGCTGTATAACATTGATATGATGTATCTGAATTTCCATCAATGCCCTGAAATAAAAAAAGCCCCCTTACGGAGGCTTTCAGTATTTTATCGTCTGGATTAATCCAGTGATTTAAGTTTTATGTTTCTGAACCAAACATCGTCGCCATGATCCTGGAAAGCGATATAACCTTCTTTAGCCACGTTGGCCCAATCCGGATTCAGTTCAGGGAATTTACTGTCTTTAACCAGCTTCTTCCAGTCTTCGGTCCATAAATGGAACTCAACGACTGTTGCGCCATTCTGTTTGAATACCACAGTTCCTTTAAAGCAAATGATTTCTGAAGTATTCCATTCGCCGTAAGGTTTTGTATTTTGTGGTTTGGCAGGAATAAGGTCGTATAACGATCCGGCTTTGCGGTTACCGTCTTTACCCAACATGGCATCCGGATGATTTTCATTGTCCAGTATCTGCATTTCAGGAGCAGTTTTCCAGATTGGCCATCCTGCAACTTCCTGTCCAAGAATGAAGATTCCTGAATTTCCGCCTTTTGATATTTTCCACTCAACCTTTAAATCGAAGTTCTTGAGTTTTTTGTCATATAGGATGTCTCCTCCGTTTTCAGATCCTGCTTCCCCCGTACCTGTGCCGATGCAATGAAATGCACCGTCAGCAACTTCCCAGCCTTTGGGAAAATCTTTTTTGTTATAACCTCTCCAGCCGGTAGAGGTTTTGCCGTCAAACAATAGAGTCCATCCTGCAGCAACTTCTGCCGGAGTTAATTTGTTGAGTTCATGTACTGCAGCAGGTTTGGCTTTCGGAACCGTTTTTTCAACCGCTTTTTTCTGGACGCTTTGAGCTGACACTGCAAAAGCGAACGTGCATGCTAAGAAAAGTGAACAAATCTTTTTCATTGGAAAATAATTTTAGTGTATTGTAAATTAGATCGTGATTTTTAGTTGTACCTGACAAAGTTAGTAAAAATATTTAAGCTTAAAAGATGCTATATATATCCCGGAAAATATAAACTAAGGAAATATTCATCAATAAGATGAAAAATAATAGGATAGCAAAAGAAACCTTATTTTTAAGGAAATTAACCTCAGTAGAAAAACATGACCATCGGTAACAAACCTTATTACCTTCCTGCCTGAAGCTGGCGGGATATATGAAAGTTGAATACCTGGGAGAATGTGAGACATTTATCAAGTTCTATCAAAAGACGATAAAGCCCAAATAAGGGAATAAGGTTTGACACTGATAGTCATATATTTTCTACTGAGGTAGCCATTAAAAATTAGGTTTAAAGAAATTGCCATTATTGTTATTATTATTTGGATACACTGTCGAAAAAGATTTGGTTACACTTTAGCCCGCCGGTCAGGCGGGTGCCAAAACCCGTATAAATCCGAGTGCCATATTGCTTTGTCATCCTATTCGAAAATACAAAATGATTTAGTTTATATTTCTTCGTATTCAGAGTCAAATCATTTTTGTAAATTAGCTGAGTTTTTAAGAATAACATTTTACATATTAATTAAGTATTTTATGAATCAGGCAAAAGTAAAGAGAATAGGCATTCTGACTGCCGGGGGCGATTGCCCGGGCTTGAATGCCGCAATCAGGGGAGTGGGAAAAACTGCAATTGTCGAATACGGAATGGAAGTCATCGGATTCTCATCGGGTTATACTGGCTTGATTCATAAGCAATATGTTGAACTGAAAGAAAAGGATTTATCGGGTATCCTAACCCTTGGCGGGACCATCATTGGCACCTCTCGCGAAAAACCCTTTAAAATAATTACTGAGGAAGACAACGAAAAACCCCAGCTGATCAAACAGAACTATGACGACCTCGGATTGGATTGCCTGGTATGCATCGGGGGCAATGGAACCATGAAAACGGCCCATCTGCTTTCTAAAATAGGATTAAATGTAATTGGTATACCAAAGACAATCGATAACGACGTATGGGGAACCGACATGACTTTCGGCTTCGATTCGGCGGTATTTATTGCTACCGAGGCCGTCGACCGCCTGCACAGCACCGCGAACTCTCACGGTCGGGTAATGATTGTGGAGGTGATGGGACACAATGCCGGATGGATTGCCCTTTATGCCGGAATGGCCGGTGGGGGGGATATCATCCTGATTCCCGAAATTCAGTATTCAATGAAGTGTGTACTCAACAAGATCAGGGAACGCTATACTAACAATAAACCGTATACCATCGTAGTGGTCGCCGAAGGGATCGATCACCCAAAGAATATGTCTGCCGCACGATATTTGTCAGATTCAATCCAGGACAAGCTTGATGTCGAAGCCCGTGAAACCGTACTTGGTTATACTCAGCGTGGCGGAAGCCCTACCCCCATGGACCGCATCCTGGCCACCCGCTACGGTGCTTATGCCACTGAATGTATTGCCCGGGGAAAGTTTGGAACCATGGTCGCCGTAATCAAAAACGAATTAACCACTCTTCCGCTTGAAGAAGTGGGCGGCAAGATGAGGCTCGTCGATCACGATCATGAACTGGTGCTGAAAGGCAGAAGGATGGGCGTCTCCTTTGGTGACGATTAGGCTGTAATCACTACTAATTTTTTTTATTACAATACCCTTCTCCGGTTTAATCAAGCCGGAGAAGCCAATGGCTTGATCAACCCTTATGGGTTTGGTCTGAATTTGCTATTAAGCGAAATCCAATATCTTTTCCTTAATGAAACCATGAAGCCGGTTCTGCGTAATACACGGGCAGTAATCGGGTTTTACCTTAAGATTATAATAAGTATAGAATGAGATTAAAATGAGTATACCTTATGTGTTCCTGAACACACAAGGTACACACAAGGTATACTCAAGGTATACACAAGGTATACACAAGGTGACACTCGGGTATAGCTTTGACCCTACCCGGATAAGGGGAATTGGCGCTTTTAATGAATTCGGATTAAGCACACGAAATGGGCCGGAGTTGTATTTGCTGAAGTAAAATTTGGACCGAATTGCAAAATTAACATGAATCAATTCATTGACTGACAGTGTCTATCCGAGTCGAAATTCCCGAAATAAATTATATTTCATATTGTATGCTAAATAACAGCAACTGTTAAATATATTAACATGAGCTTTGCTAAATATTTAATCACAATCTACAGTCATCTTCAAAGGTAAAAAACTGATAGACGGTATTTCGTCCTACTCCCTGACTGTTGGCCCCAGTTGCCCGCAAAAATAACCCGGACTTCTTCGAAGTAGTAAAAACAAGGTTATCAATTTATCATGACATCAATTAATAGTATGCATTTCCATAGCTTTCTGTCTATGGAAATCAAAAACAAGATTTCAATGAAATGAATCACAGGTCCTCAGTTTTGAGGAGATGATTGCCTATGTGTATGGGCAGGGAAAGGAGATCCACCCGCAATATGCCACTACGTGTAACTTCCAACGTTGGCTGCTATAAAGGCAAGATATTCGAAAATATTAATAACAACATACTAAAAATTGAGATTATGAAAAAAACTTATGGATTCTCAACAATAATCATTTCATTTTTAATGATTGTTCTAATGACACAATGTAAAAAGGATAATTCGAGTTCATCTGTTACCATTAAAAATGTTATTGGCTATGCTCAAAAGGGTCCTTTCATAAATGGGAGTTCAGTTACAGTATATGATCTGCAAGCTGATTTATCAGCTACCGGAAAGTCTTTTAACTCTCAAATTACTGACAATAGTGGGACATTTCAGTTAAGTAATATTTCGTTGAGTTCAAATTATGTCAGCTTAAGAGCAGATGGATTTTACTTTAATGAAATTTCAGGACAACAATCTGCCGCACAAATTACCTTATATGCACTTTCAGATATCACTGGTAAAAGTGCTATAAATATTAATATAATGACCCATTTGGAGAAATCGCGTGTTGAATATTTAATGAAAAATGGCAAGTCTTTTGGGGATTCAAAGTTTCAGGCACAAAAGGAAATATTGGCGATATTTAATATTGAGAAATCGGACATCAAAACATCTGAAAATTTAAATATCTCGCAAAGTGGTGTTGATAATGGAATTTTACTGGCAATATCATCAATAATTCAGGGCTACCGTTCAGAAAGTGAAATGACAGAGTTGCTTTCAAATATAAGTAACGATATTAAAACAGACGGTATTTTAAACAGTGATACACTAGGCTCTGCCCTGATAAATCAAGCAGTCGCACTTGATACGACTTTAATTAAAAGCAATTTAGTTAAACGTTACAGCGATATTGGAACTACAGCAAGTATTCCAATTTTTGGAAAATATATAGCTAACTTTATTGCCAAAACAAAGTTTAAAGCAACAGCATCTTTAATAACCTATCCCATTACAGGCTTGAACGGAGACAACATACTCGCGTTATCTAAAACAACCTATAATTCTGGTATGGAAGTTACCAATAGTTTGGCAGCTCAATTAGAGAAAGGAACGTCATTGAAAATAAAAATTACTTCTTTAAGTGCAGATACCACAAAGATTTCAGCAACAGATACAACCAAGACACAAATAAACGTAAAAAAAGCAGCATGGTTTTATGCAATGGGTTCAGGTGTTAATTGGACCATCAGTGATTTCGATTTTACAAATTATACTCAAACATTTACTGCTATTGAGTCAGGCAAGTCTTGTGATTTAAAGATGTTTTTTGAGAAAGGGTCGTTTTTGGTAGAATATTTTGAGATGAATTCTGCGGTTGCTTCCAGAAAAAAGACCATCGTAGCAAATTAATTAACGGCAGTCAAGAAGCTTACAATCCATTAGAGGTTTAAGTGGTTTGTAAGCGGTTCATTTCGCTTACAGCTTTATAAGCTCCTCCGGATATACCAAAAAGCTGAAGCTGGTTGTGCAGATTTACAAAACCAAGATGACAGGTTATTAGCACAAGTGAAATTAAACCAGATGAATACCTATCCGGAGAAGTGTGAGAATCGTGTAATTATCAATAATTGAATAGAACTTAAATATTTAAAATTAGACCAACCCAAATGAAAAAGAGAATTTTATTCTACACTGTACTTTTATTATCTTTTACTGCATGTAAGAAAGACAATCCAATTCCTCCAACAACCTATCAAATAGTAAACAATACAGTAAAGTTAAATTATGAATTTGAGCCGTTATTAGATGGATCGATCTACGAAGTGGAAATTTTCTGGTATAACGACATGGACATTATTGTAAAAGAATACAATCTTAGTGAGGTTAAAAGCGGAGGCGGAATATCATTATTAACTGAAGTAACTTCTGATGTTGTGAAGGTTAAAATTTCTTTTAAAATGCTTCCTGCCCAGTCTGATTATTATAGTAATGCAATAAATAATCGATTTTTTGTAAATGACTATACCTATCTTAAAAAAGGTGGCAATACCTTAATTACGGTTGATGAACAGACCATGGTTAGTAATGTTTTGTCCTCTGTCTTTAACCCATTGAAATTGGATTTATCCAGGTTCAAGACATTGATTCAAAAATAAATTATTGGTTTGTTTTTTGAGCCTGTTCATATGGATGAACCAGAAAGATTACAGTTACCGATAAAGTCGGCATGAAAAGCTTTGGACAAGATGAATTTAACCATAGAGGCGCAAGGTGAACCCAATCAATTAGAGGATTGAAAGAACAGATCGACAATAGTGGATGCATAATAAAAGTACAATAAACACACAGCAATATCCTGGTTCTGTTGCATAAATAAAATAATTATGAAGAATTTTACATTAATAATCATTGCTTTTTTTCTAATACAAAGTATAAATGCACAGACTGAAATATGCAAAGTACTTCTTGAAAGAATTTCAGGAATATATACAGGTAAATGTCAAAACGGACTAGCAAACGGGAATGGAAAATCAATCGGACAAGATACCTATATTGGAATCTTTAAAGATGGACTACCTGATGGAAAAGGTAAATATCTATTTAAAAACGGTGATGTTTTTCAAGGATATTGGAAAAATGGTCATAAAGACGGCAAAGGGAAATTCGAATATACTTTAAACGGGACAAAACAAACATTGACAGGTTATTGGAAAGAAGATGAATATGTCGGAGTGACAGAACCTGATATTTCATATAGAGTTACAACTGTTTCAGGAATTTCAGATTACAAGGTTCAAAAGAATGAGTCAGCAAGTGATTCTAATAATGAAATCAATTTCTCGATTAAAAGTGCATTTACAGATTTTGTTCCACAGGATTTGAAAATAGAAAAATCTTCTGGGCAGATTATTCAATCAGGGAAGAAATTTGGAATAATTAAATATTTCTGTCCGCTTCACTGTGAAATCAGTTATACAATTTTAGCTGGTGAAACGAGAAAACAATGTCGATTCATAGTTGATATATTAGAAAAAGGAAATTATATGATTACACTTTCTAATGACTAAATCAGATAAAACGCAACACACACGTTATAACCACATAGGGTAAATAAGGAATTTATCCTAACATTGATAAAATAAAAAGACCCATATTGCCTGTCTCATGTGGATATACCAAAAAGTTGGTTGGGATTTTACTTGTGCAGACATCAGAACAGATCACAGATTCGTAGTTATGAGTTGCAGAATTACAATCTGCACCAGCAGGGCAGACTACCAGCAATCAAGGTATCACAGGAAGGATAAATTGCATTACCTTGCAAGAGGTTCTTCGTTATAATAACCTTTGTGAATTTATCGCTTTGTATGATTTATTTTTTCCCTTTCCAGGTAAGCCTGTAAATCTTGTTTTTATAATCGTCTGAAATCAGTAATGATCCATCAGGGGCGACTACAACATCAACCGGCCTTCCCAGCACCTTTCCGTCAGGGGTAAGAAAATCAACAAATTTAAGCGATCCGTAAGGATGGCCATTGTCGAACAACACTCTGTTCAAGCAGTATCCGGCTTTTGTACTTCGGTTCCATGACCCGTGAAAAGCAACAAAGGCATCATTTTTGAATTCTGAAGGAAACTGATTGCCGGTATAAAAAGCCATTGCATCCGGAGCCCAGTGCGCGCCGGTGGCCCATTCGGGAACTATGGTTTTGGCAGCCAGTTCAACAATGTCAGGCCGGTTCATGTATTCATAACGGGGAACACGGTTGCCTACAATAAACGGATGTCCGTAAAACCCATCCTGTACATAGTGGTTCATCTCGTCGGGGGGGCTAAAATCTGTGATGGGTTGTCCGCCGTTTGGAGTTTTCTTTTCAAAATAATCCCCAAACGAGTCGCTGCCATGATCCATTCCCCAGATTTCGTCGGTTCCCGGTCGAACCATCAGCTTTTCAGTGTTGCGGATACCTGAAGCAAACAGTTTTTTGTCTTTGCCATTCAGGTCGTATGACCAGATTTTCTGCCTGTCGGTTCCTTCGTCAATGGCAATATTTCCAGAACAACCGATAGCAGTATATATTCTGTTATTATTAATCAGTACCGGGCGCCACCAATGACCACCGCCTTCAGGAAGTTCCCCCTTTTCTATAACTGTTTCAATTTTGTCAGCCACGCCATCATGATTGGTGTCCTTTGCTTTATATATGGCGCCTGATTGGGTGAACCAAATCCATCCATCGTAGAAAAACAACCCATGAACAGTAGGATAACCACTTACAAATGTTTTTACAGTTTCGTAGTAGCCATCGTTGTTGGTATCTCTTAGTGATTTTATTTCGCCGCTTCCGGGAAGGGAAACATAGAGAGTTCCACGATCGTCGAAAACCATGAATCGCGGAGAATCTACCGAATCTTCGGCAACAGTAAGCGTAAAACCATCCCTGACCCAGATGGCAGCGTCAGGGTTTGTTTGTTGAGCGATTGAACAGGAGCCTTGCAGCAGACCAGCCAGCAAAAGCAGTACAACTAAAATTTTCATATCCTGATAGTATTAGATTTACTGGTTATTTCCTGCCTGAGATACAGCTCTGCAGGAATTTATATTTGCTCACTTAACAAACCATCGTTATGCAATGTTTAAATAAGTACTGCTTTAAACTATATTAGGATCACTTATCTTTTCCCAAATCATGACAAACTATATATAGGCTGCGGCAAACATAGTTTAGGCTATATGTGTTTGTTTGCTTACGCAAACGTTGGAAGAAATAAAATTATAGAATTGTGAAAATAAATTCAATTATCTATGAATACAGAAGAAATCATCATTGCAGTAGGAAGCGGGAATCCGTTAAAAGTTAAACGGTTTGGATATGGTACTATGCGTCTTACAGGTGCAGGATTTTGGGGTGAACCTGCAAACCGCCCTGAAGCTTTACAAATATTAAAGCAATGCAATAATAATGGTATTAACTTTATAGATACTGCTGATTATTATGGAGAGGATGTTACAAACAGGCTTATCAGTGAAGCTCTGTATCCCTATTCGAATGATCTGGTGATATGTACGAAGGTGGGTGGGGCGAGAAAACCTGATAAAAGCTGGATCGCGTTTAACCGTCCGGAGAATTTACGCAGTAGTATCGAAAATAATCTGCGTACATTGAAACTGGATCAGATAACACTTGTTCATTTCAGAGTTATACACGGCAGCGATGTACCCTTCAAAGAATCCATGCAGGCCATGTTCGAAATGCAGAAGGAAGGGAAAATCCTGCATGTGGGAGTAAGTAATGTCAGCCCTGATGAATTGAAGACAGCAATGACGATGGGAAATATTGCCACAGTTGAAAACATGTATGGGCATGGTCAGCGCACTTCATTAAATCTGTTACATGGAGGTGAAACCAGGGGAGGAGAGGAAGTGCTTTCCCTCTGTGAGAAAAATAAAATACCATTGGTGCCTTACTTCTCTTTATTCCAGTCGATGCCTAAAAAGGACGACCGAATTTCAACCGTTGCAAAGAAATATAATGCCACTGATGCCCAGATAAATTTAGCATGGTTACTTCATCGTTCGCCATGGATATTGCCAATCCCGGGAACTTCTTCATTAAAGCATTTTGAAGAGAACCTAATGGCTAGCAAGATAAAACTGAGCGAAGAAGACATGAAGTTTCTTGAGTGAGGAAAGATTGTCCTTCAGAACCTGTTTGCTCAAATGGTAATATGAGCAAACAGAGGAATGAAAGCTAAAGATTTAAAAGAGAACGAGAAAATGGAGAAAGTGAGATAAAGGAATAAGGGAAAGGATTATTTACCCGAAAACAGGCTATCTGTTGAGGTAAAATCAGAATGGGAGATGCCCAAATGAATTCGTCCTGATCCTTTGTGGAGGAGATACCGAAACTAGCTGTTTATAAGGTGACTATCAGGTTTAATTTCGAAATTTTGCAGGAGGATTTAACGATTACTAAACGAAGATTTAACGATTACTAAACATTATATCTTCAATTTTTGTTGCTGATAGATAACATTTGATGGTGTTAACTTAGTATTCAGGAATCCCGTGTCCTTTATGGAAATTCAGGTTTTATTGAAGGAGTAACTTATGAACAAATCATATAAATTCATATTCCTATGAAACGACTTATTCTTCTGCTATTTGCTTTGATTTCCTCCGTCACTCTCATGGCAAGTGAAGCTGACCTTGTAATTCCTGAATTGTCTCCTAAACAGAATAACTTGTTAATGATGGGTTTTGTGGTTTGCCTGATCGGAATTACATTCGGGATGATAGTTTTCTTCAAAATTAAGCGAATGGCAGCCCATCCGGCAATGCTCGAAGTCTCCAGGGTAATCTTTGAAACCTGCAAAACATACCTTATCCAGCAAGGAAAGTTTATAGTTGTCCTATTTGTTGTCATCGGTAGCATAATCGGTTTCTATTTTGGTTTTCTGCAGGGATATCTGTTGTCGCAGGTAACCCTCATTCTGATCTGGACTATGATAGGCATATTGGGATCATATTCAGTGGCATGGTTTGGCATCCGAATGAATACTTATGCAAATAGCAGGATGGCTTTTGCTTCTTTGCAACGAAAACCCGCAAGGTTATTGAATATTCCACTCGATGCCGGTATGAGTATTGGGGTGATGCTGGTCTGTGTCGAACTGATCATGATGCTCATCATATTGCTCTTTGTCCCCAGGGAAATGGCTGGTGCAGCTTTTATTGGTTTTGCCATCGGCGAATCCTTAGGAGCCAGCGCTCTTCGTATTGCCGGTGGTATATTTACCAAGATAGCAGATATTGGCAGCGATCTGATGAAGATCTATTTCAAGATACAGGAGGACGATCCGCGGAACCCAGGGGTCATAGCAGATTGTGCTGGTGATAATGCAGGGGACAGTGTCGGACCGACTGCAGATGGATTTGAAACTTACGGGGTAACAGGAGTGGCACTGATCAGTTTTATTGTTTTGGCTGTTGGCCAGAGTATGCCTGAAAGTGAGCGGATCATCTTTCAAAGTACTTTTCTGACCTGGATTTTCACTATGCGTATTCTAATGGTTATTACATCCATCGGGTCGTTTCATATTAACAAGCAGTTTACCAAACTCTTCCATGATGAGAAGGAAGATATAGATTTTGAAGAGCCTTTAACCATGCTGGTCTGGCTGACTTCACTGATCTCCATATTGGTTACTTTCATCAGCAGTTATTACCTGATTGGCGATTTACCCGGACACCTTTGGATTACACTCTCCACAATCATCAGTTGCGGCACCTTTGGTGCGGCGCTTATTCCTGAGATCACCAAAATATTCACCAGCCCCAAATCGATTCATGTATCAGAAACAGTTGCTGCCTCAAGGGAAGGCGGAGCGTCGCTTAACATCCTTTCGGGATTGGTAGCAGGAAATTTCAGCGCCTTTTGGCTGGGATTGGTCTTTGCCATTTTAATGTTCATCTCATACATAGCCAGCGGCTATATTCCACTTAACCTAATGGTTTATCCTTCCATATTTGCATTCGGATTGGTAGCCTTTGGATTTCTGGGCATGGGACCGGTTACGATTGCTGTTGACAGCTATGGTCCGGTAACCGATAATGCGCAATCCATATATGAGCTTTCGCTGATCGAAAAGATTCCAAACATTGAAGCTGATATTGAAGCTGAATATGGTTTTAAACCTGATTTTGTAAAGGCCAAGCATTACTTGGAAGCTAATGATGGTGCAGGAAATACCTTTAAAGCAACGGCCAAACCGGTACTGATCGGCACAGCAGTGGTAGGCGCATCAACAATGATCTTTTCTCTGATCCTGATTATTCAGAAGAAATTAGGCATTCAGCCAGAGCTCATCCTCAGTCTGTTGAATCCATATACCATAATGGGCTTTTTAGCTGGTGGGAGCGTGGTATATTGGTTTACCGGAGCATCAATCCAGGCCGTTACCGCCGGAGCTTACCGTGCCGTTCAGTATATCAGGGATAACATTAACCTTGATCCGAATGCGGATGCCAAGGCATCGGTCGAAACATCAAAGGAAGTGGTACGGATCTGTACTCATTATGCGCATGCGGGAATGATCAATATTTTCATTGCCATTTTTTCGTTTGCCCTTGCCCTTGCTTTCTTTTCCGCACCTTCAGTCTCTGCGATAAAAGGGGCAACAGAGGGAAACATGGCCGTATCTTTTTTTGTCAGTTATCTGATCTCTCTTGCAGTTTTTGGATTGTTTCAGGCTATTTTCATGGCGAATGCCGGAGGATGCTGGGATAATACCAAAAAGGTATGTGAGGTTGACCTGAACGAAAAAGGGACCCCGTTACATGATGCGACTGTGGTAGGAGATACCGTTGGCGACCCCTTCAAGGATACTTCAGCAGTTGCTTTAAACCCGATTATTAAATTCACCACCCTTTTCGGACTATTGGCCATGGAGATCGCCATAACTGATGAATTCAGGGCAGTTGCGCCTTATGTAGGGGCTGTTTTCCTCGCAGTTGCCCTGGTATTTGTTTACCGGTCTTTTTATAGAATGAGAATAATTAGAAATTAGGGCGATAGGTTATTTAGCTTTATTTTGATTTGATTGTAAACAGTGATTGCGATTTGAGGTTATAGCCTTCTGCAAATACTTCCGGATTCATCTGTGTGGATGGATTCCATTCAACTACCATTTGCTTTTTCTCACCGGGAAGCAATGTAAAATAACCATCGGAGAAGTTTGCAGGAAGAACGATTTTGCCGCTTTTAGGATCACGTATATAGAATTTCAGATCAAGGGTTGTTGATTTGCCAGGGTTGGAGACAACAAATGTTACTTTTCCATTTTCCTGTCTGATCACTTTTGCTGACAGATGTATTTCTCCCAGACTATTAAATTCATTGAAATTGCCATCCGGGTGATTACTCTTCCAGTATTCATTCTGTGACAAAACTCTATTTCCTTCGGTAAGGCTCAAACGCAAAAGATAAACTGATGGTAATCCTGCTGGCATTTCAGCCGTAAAACAATCGGTTAACTGATCAGCCAAAACCATGACAGGATCTTTTTTGATGTATAATCTTTTCCCTTTCAAATCATATAGATCGAGCGTGGCATTTAGCTGATTGTATTTTTTTAGGGTAGTATTAATAACCACAACCTTGTTGTCATTCAGGTTCATTTGTATATGAATAGGTTCACAGGCCTTTCTGGAACCAAAATAGGAGCCAAAAGTTTCGTAATCCCATGAATAGGTTTGCCAGACTGTACTGGGCCAGGCCGGATGGCTCATCCATAAAAGCATTCCGCTGGTTTTATGCCACATTTTGCTGTTCCAGCTTTCAAACATGGCACGGTGGCTGTCGTAATTCACCAATTGAGCCTTTTTGCAAAAGTCATCCAGATTGTTACTAATCCCATATTTAGTATCAATTGCGTTCAGGTAATCTTTTTGTCCGTCGTGCAAATCGTGATAAAACCAGGTATCGCTAATTGGCCATTGATCTTCAACTGGCATAAAAGAGCGAATAGTAGCTGCGGTGGGTACTGATGGCGTTCCAAGTTCTGTAGAAAACCCCTCAGCAATATTTCTGAAATATTCTGCAGGATCGGTCATATAATTCCATGGTCCGCTTGGACGCAAATTCAGGTTGCGCGAGTTTGGCTGATACAGCCGTGTTCCGTCTTCTGTTGCAATAAGCGATTGAAGTTGTGGCTCTATTTGTAACGGAGCATATCCTTCGTTACGCGGACACCAAATGGCAATGCAGGCATGATTTCGGAACCTCTTTACCACATCAGTTGCATTGGACATAAATAATATGTTATCGTTTACATTCAGGTTGTATCCTTCGGTTGAGAGCCAGAAATCGTTCCAGACCAACATCCCATATTCATCGCAGAGGTCATAGAAAACCTCTTCGGTACTTTTGCCTGTCCAGTTTCTGATCATGTTGAAATTGGCATCCCTGTGTAGTTTGAAATAGGGTTCCAGCCGATCACGCGATACTCTTTTCATACCATCGTCCATACCCCAGTTTCCACCTTTACAGAAAATAGGTATTCCATTTATTTTGATGGTCAGAAAAGGATTATCGCTGTTTTTGTTGATGGAAGTGAGTAAGGAAGGATCTGCCGTTTCTGACAATCTGGAGATTAAGGTTCCCTGACCAACATCCATTCGGTCAATATTATTGAACATGACTTTTCCGGCAGCTTTAATCGGATTAAATTCGACACGCCACATTGCTTTTTCGACTTGGGCAACCGACAATTCATAGGAGAATTCGCGCACTCCAAATCGAACGCTTTGTTGATCAGAAAGATTACCATTCTCAAGCTTTGCCCGCAATTTCAGATTGTATAATTCCGGACGACCATATCCATTGGGCCACCAGAGTCTGGGATTTTTAAGATTTAATTGTAAAAATTCTACAGGAGAAAAGCTCACAATCTTAGATTCATTGGGCTTTAAATCCACAGTTTTACTGAATTCTATTTTTTCAATCTGCCCACTGACTGAAACTCTTTGAGTTTTGGATGAATTATTGTGGAATACTGATTTTATGGTTATCGAAACACTTGTTGTGTCTGGCAATGGCAAATCTGTTATTACCTGGGGATCAGAAATCGTAATGGCATCGGTCAAACGCAGACGAACATCCTGCCAGATGCCTATATTACGGTCACGAATTCCAGGTATCCAGTCCCAACCTTCGGATGAGATAAATGTCGGACCATCCAGACACAATTGTCCACCATTTGGTCCGGGGCCTGCCTTAAGCGATTCTTCCTGAGGAATTCCAGGATTATTTGGTGGGTAAATATGTACGGCCAATATATTTTTACCCTGAAAGTTAATCAAACCAGTGGCATCAAATTCCCCACGTTGAAATGCTCCGGCTATCTTCCCAAGTAGTTTGCCGTTCAGCCAAATGTCGGCCTTGTAATTTATGCCGTTGAAAAGCAACCAAATGGTCTTTTCGGAACAATTTGCAGGAAGTTTTACATCCAATCGATACCACCATTCTTTCCGGCAAAGCGAATCAGGAATAGCCAGATTATTCAATCCGTAAAAAGGATCGGGATATACACCTTGATCTACCAGAGTAGTTAGTACTGTTCCGGGAACAGTGGCATTATACCAATTGGAAGTATAAAAATCAGGATTAAAGATTGACTGATTAGCTTTGACCACTTTATCTGCCTCGGCCATTTCCCAGCCAGAAGATAGCTGGTATTCGTTTTCATTTATTTTTTGAATCTCAGCAGGAACAAATGTTTTTACCTTACGAACCGAAGATTGTGGTTTCACAACAGAAACAGGTAATGTTGCAGGATCCTGTGGTTGGTTGAGGCCAAAATTCAATTTGGATTGTGCATAAATACACATTGAAATTGAAAGCAGGATTATGAAGATTAAAGGTCTTCCGAATAGGCGGGGTTGGTTCATATCGCGTCTCATTGATATTGTTCTAAGTCTTATGCTTCTTTTTCTTGGCTGCCGGGAACAGGACGTTGTTCAGGATTAAACGGTAACCCGGGGAGTTCGGGTGTAAGCTCAGATCGGTGGGAGGATCACCCACAAAATGCTGGTAATCTTCCGGATCATGTCCTCCGTAGAATGTCCAGAAACCCTTGCCCAGATCACCGTGAATGTAACGAGCTTCACCTGCTGCCTTGTTCTCGCCCATGATCAAAACATTCGGTTTAATCAGCTTCCTATTAAAAGCAGTCGTTTCGCCCATAAAACCTTTGATCATATTGGCGTGATCCTGGCAGAGCATGGTTGGAACAGGATCCCATTTGGCCGAGAACTGGAAAAGTGTAAAATAATCATTTTCGCGGGATACCTTTCGGGTGGTTGACACATCGATGTCGGAAAACCGGTATTCATAGGGATTCCGGCTGAGGGTGAAGTTCTGGAAAGCCAGCGTGTTTGTAAAATCAAGCTTTGAATTCATATCCGGGTCGGCTGGATCTCCATCGAACATCGATTCACAAATGTCAACTCCCTGTGCTGCCTGTGCAATATCATAGGTATCGGTAGCAGCACACATGGCAAACAGGAATCCTCCGTTTTCGACAAACTGATGGATCTCACGGGTAACCACCTTCTTCATTTCCGAAACCTTCAGGAATCCCAGCTTTTGAGCCAGCTCTTTATTCACCCGTACCTCCTCCTGGTACCAGGGAACATGTTGGTAGGCCTGGAAGAATTTTCCAAACTGACCGGTAAAATCTTCATGATGGAGGTGTAGCCAGTCATAGTCTTTGAGTTTCCCATTAATGATTTCCTCGTCGAAAACTATATCGTACTTTATTTCCGCATATTTTAGAACTAGTGTAACCGCATCATCCCAGGGTTCCTTGTTGGGTGGAGAATAAACTGCAATCTTTGGGGCCTTCTGCATACTGACTGCGTCCTGATTCACATCCTCACGTGCAATATCGTTAAGAATATTATTGGCCTGACCATCGGAAAGGGTTTCAAAACTGACTCCCCTGACCAGGCATTCGCTGGCAATGGCCTGCTGATGCTGAATCAGGAAACTTCCGCCACGGTAATTGAGCAGCCATTTTACCTCAATGCCCTGTTCGAGCGTCCAGTAAGTAATCCCGTAAGCTTTTAAATGATTGGTCTGTTTTTCATCCATCGGAATCAGGATGAAAGTTGCGTGTACGGTTTGAACCAACAATACCAGCATCAGGATCAACAATCCTTTCATACGATTAGAATGGAATATGTTCGCCTCCTGAATTTTCATAATGGCTGAATTTTTCTTTATCGAAGGATGAGTTAACCGGGACCGCCGAACTTTTGCGGAATGGATCGCCGGAATCATCATTCATTTTTGACTGCATTTTCTGCCCATAATGACCGCCACCAATCTCTTCAGGAATGATGTTCTCCATGTCAGCGAATTTTGCAAGGTTCTTCTTGAACGAAAGCTTGACATCACCAACAGCCCCGTTACGGTGTTTGGCAATGATGATTTCGGCCACCCCGATGAGTGAATTTCCATCTTCATCCTCCGTAATTCCGTAGTACTCAGGACGGTGAATAAACAATACGATGTCGGCATCCTGCTCGATAGCTCCTGATTCGCGAAGGTCGGAAAGTTGTGGGCGTTTACCTTCTCTTGATTCAACTGACCGGTTCAACTGCGAGAGGGCGATCACAGGAATGTCAAGTTCCTTGGCAATTGCTTTCAGCGAACGGGAAATTAAACTTACTTCCTGCTCACGGCTGCCTCTGTTGTCTATTCCGGCCGTCATCAACTGAAGGTAATCGACGATCACTGCACCTATGTTGTGCTGTAATTTTAACCTGCGACATTTGGCCCTGAATTCGAAAACCGATAAGGCAGGAGTATCGTCAATAAACAATGGGGCGTCATCCAGAACTGCCAGTTTACGGTGAAAATGATCCCATTCCCATCCCTGAAGCCTGCCGTTCTTTATTTTTTCGGAACCTAATTCGGTTTCAGCAGAGATAAGACGGTTAACCAACTGCATTGATGACATTTCGAGTGAGAAGACCGCAACCGGCACTTTGTGTTCGACGGCCATGTTACGGGCCATTGATAATACAAAGGCCGTTTTACCCATTGAAGGACGGGCAGCCACAATAATAAGGTCAGTTTTCTGCCATCCGGAGGTGATTCGGTCGAGAGCAGAAAACCCGCTGGGTGCGCCACTCAGTCCGTCTTCACGGTGTGAAGCCGCTTCTATCTGGATTGCCGCTTCACGCAGGAGCGGCTTGATGGGCATGGATTCTTTCTTAATGTTTCCTTCGGCAACCTGAAAGAGAGCGGTTTCCGAGAAATCGATCAGATCATCCACATCAATGGCATCATCGTATGCCTTGGTTTGTATTTCACTTGAAACACGGATCATTTCACGCTGAATAAACTTCTGGGCAATGATGCGAGAGTGAAACTCTATATGTGCTGCCGATGCCACCCTGGCAGTTAGCTGGGTGATCAACATTGGCCCGCCCACCTCATCGAGCAGGTTCCTGTTTTTCAATTCCTGAGTGACCATCAGCAAATCGACAGGCTTCTCGTGGGTCGAGAGGTATTTGATGACATCAAATATTTTCTGGTGGATATCTTTGTAAAAACTCCGGGTATCAATAATGTCGGCGACTGTAACGTAGGCGTCGCGTTCGAGCATTAAGGCGCCCAAAACGGCTTCTTCCACTTCAATGGCCTGTGGTGGTATTTTGCCATATTGAGCATTGATTTGCTCAATATTCATCTTGTTCTGCTGTTGGTAATTCTTTTTTTCTACGGCCATTTTATTTAAATTCAATCAATCTGGTACTAAAGTTTTTTCTGCCTGATAAATATTGCAGGGTTTCAAAGGTAAAAAAAAAGGAGACCTTTAGGCCTCCTGAGATATTAAGTTATTGACAAAATTACTTCAGCTTATCTTCGATGATCAATCCCAGTATATCACCCAGTTTACGATCCATGGCTGCAATTTGCTGTGGGATAAAACTTGTGGAAGTCATGCCCGGAGTTGTGTTAACTTCCAGAAAATAGAATTCGTTATCCTTTAAAATGTAATCGATGCGCACAATGCCTGAGCAATCGCACAGATCGTAAATTCTTGAAGAGAGTTGCTGTATTTTATTGGTAAGCTCAGGTGAAATACGTGCAGGAGTAATTTCGTCTGTCTTTCCGACTGTATATTTGGCTTCGAAATCAAAAAACTCATTCAGAGGAATTACTTCTGTGACAGGGAACAGAAATTCCTGACCTGTGAGTTTTACCAGTCCGCAGGTAAACTCAGGACCATCGATAAATTGCTCAATCAGGATATCAGCGCTTTCTTTCATAGCCATTTCAAGCGCTTCCAATAGCTGTCCTTTTTCTTTCACCTTGGTTACCCCAAAACTTGAACCACCGGCATTGGGCTTTACAAACAGGGGTAATCCCAGACTGTTTATCAAATCATCAACATCGACCTGATCACCCTTGAACAGACGAACAGATTTGGCCATTAAGACACCGAAATTGCGAAGGTAATTGCTGCAGAAATACTTGTTGAAGGTAAGGGCAGAAGAGTATACCCCGCAGGTAGAGTAGGGGATTTTAACCATGTCGAAATATCCCTGGAGTTTACCGTCTTCGCCAGGAGTGCCGTGAATGGTAATGTAGGCAAAATCGAATGTTATCTTCTCCCCGTTTCTGACAAATGAGAAATCGTTTTTATCAATGGGTGCAATAAGTTGGTTATCGTCAAAAACATCCCATTCAAGACCTACCATCTGGACTTTCCATACATTGTAGACGTTTGAATCAATGGACTGATAGACATTGATGCTGCTCTTTACCGACACTACAAATTCGGATGAATCGCCGCCATAAACTACTGCAATATTCTTCTTCATCTGTTTATTTCCAATTGAGGTTTCTATTAATTTTTTAACCACATAGGCACATAGGGCACATAGTTTTTTTCTTTTTTATATCTATGAGTTCTATGTGTCTATGTGGTTTTCATTTTTCTACATTATTCCTGAGTCACCCGGTTCGACAGGTAATTGCGCCATTTTACAATCACATTGGCCAGATCATCGGGTAGTTCGGATTCGAAGATCATTTCTTCACCGGTAACTGGATGAACAAAGCCAAGCATTTGTGCATGAAGTGCCTGTCGTGGAATCATGGCAAAACAGTTGGCTACAAATTGTTTGTATTTAGTAAATGTTGTTCCTTTCAGAATCCGGTCGCCCCCATAGTTGTCATCATTAAAGAGCGGATGCCCGATATGTTTCATATGTACCCTGATCTGGTGGGTCCTTCCTGTTTCGAGTCTGCACTCAACCAGGTTGACGTAGCCTAATCGTTCGATAACCTTGTAGTGCGTTATAGCCGGTTTGCCATAATCTCCTTCAGGGAATACCGTAAAGACTTGCCTGTTTTTAGGACTTCGGCCTATATTTCCTGTTATGGTTCCTTCATCATTTTCCAGATCACCCCAAACCAGCGCTATGTATTTTCGTTTGGTTGTTTTTTCAAAGAACTGATGCGAAAGTTTTACTTTGGCTTCCAGTGTTTTTGCTACCACCAGCAATCCAGAAGTATTTTTATCGATCCGGTGGATAAGGCCCGGGCGTGGATCATCGGAGTCAAAGAGCGGTAATCCCTTAAAATGAAAAGCCAGGGCATTTACCAGTGTTCCTGAATAGTTTCCATGACCCGGGTGTACAACCAAGCCAGGTGGTTTATTGACAACCATCACATCATCATCTTCATAAACAATATTCAGGGGAATATCTTCGGCAATTATTTTAAGCTCACGACGTGGATAATCCATTACAATGGAGATTTCGTCGCCGGGTTTTACTTTATAGCTTGATTTTACGGGCACTTTATTTACAAGAACTTTACCCTCTTCGGCGGCGGCCTGTAGCCTGCTACGCGTGGCATTCATCAGACGGTTAGACAAGAACTTATCAATCCGTGTCAATGATTGCCCGGGATCAACTACTACATTGTAATGTTCAAAAAGAACTCCATCGTCGGTCTCTTCAAGGTCTTCAAATTCGTCGAATATTTCGTTGTCTTCTATCATCTAAAAAAATGAGTTATCAGGTTCTTCTTTTTTTTGTTTTGCTACCAGCTTCGTTTCATCGATGGTAAGCCAAACATCAACGTTTGATCCTTTGGCTGTTTCAAAAACCTCATCCGGATCAGGACTCTGTTTCCAGATCAGGCCTCTTGCTTTCTGTTCGTCGGTAGTAATCGATTCGTCATAGTTGATCGTCCCGAGATTCAGGAAGACTTCACCCAAAGTCATGCGTGCTTCTGTTAGATTATGACCGAATAATACGGGTACCTGGCTGGTCTGGGCATCGCTGGCACCACCCAGGACTAAATCAACCGTAGTCCCTTTGGGAATGAGTTCACCCACACGAATGTTTCTTCCTTTTACTTTTTGTTCAAGCACCAGGTTAAGAAATTCGGAGGGCTTATATTCAATGGTTCCTGCAATCAGGCCCGAGCTTTCAATGATGTTGGTAGCCTGGCGGAAAGAAATGTCGGTTAGCTGAGGCATGGGTATCATTTCCTGATTTAGGGCGCACATAGTAATTAAGATGGTTCTGTTTTTCTTTACCTTCATACCTGCTTTGGGAAACTGGTCCAGAACGGTTCCCGGTGCAGTCTCACGTGAATATACTGAATCGCGGATTTGAAAGCGAAGATCTTTCCGGTCCAGAATTTTAGAAACCTCAGATGTGGTTTTCCCTTTCAGGTCAGGTATATCAACTGATCCCCCGTGATTGGTATAAATCCGGAGGAACAACATAGTGAGTAGGATCAGGAAGATTGTAATCCCTACAGCGGCAATTGCATTCAGCTTGAAGGTTTTACTTTTTATAAATTCTTTCAGAGTCATGCGGTAAAATAGAGGGTTCGGTGAATGAACACAAAAGTAATTTAAAAATCAGCAGGTCGGCTTTCAACGAAGGAGAATCATTGTTAAAACCAATCTACTTTTAAAATAATGTAAATTAATAGATGACGGTTTTATTGTAAACACAAAAAGGTAAAGAAAATTCATTCTTTACCTTCTGTATATTATTGGAAATCTGAAAGCTTTCGACTATTTTTTGTGTCTTGGTTCGTCAGAAACAGTCAGTTTTTTTCTTCCTTTTGCACGACGGTTTTTCAATACTTTCCGGCCAGCGGCAGTAGACATTCTTTCTTTGAATCCGTGTTTGTTTATTCTTTTTTTAATAGATGGTTGAAATGTCCTTTTCATTGGTCAATATTTTTAGTGATAATATTCGTTTTTCAATCGGACTGCAAAAATAGTTCTTTTTTCATATCCTGCAACCCCCAGCTTGTCTTTATTTGATGTGTATCAAATTTCTTTTATATTTGTTAATGTAATTGACCTAATAATCATTCAGTTGGGGATGTAATTCACTTTTATTTGTTTTTAACAGACATATGGATCAGTTTCTTTGTTTCAAAGAATTCCTCCTGAAAGAAGTCGTGCAGGTCGTACACCTGAATTTGTTTTCTGAAAGGAGTTATCTCTTCTTCGAAATCGCCACCTTTCAGGTAAAGGATTCCATTGGGTAAGTCATTATTGTTATGGCTTGCTACCTTGGTCTTTACCATAGAAACAAAACGTGGAAATGAGGTAACTGCGCGACTAACCACAAAATCAAATTTCTGCGCTACATCTTCAACCCTGGTATGTTCTGCTATAACATTCCTGAGATTTAAGGCTGTGGCTACTTCGTTAACAACCCTAATTTTCTTACCAATAGAATCAATCAGTACAAAGTTAGTCTCAGGGAAAAAGATAGCCAGCGGAATGCCTGGAAATCCTCCTCCAGTGCCTACATCGAGTATTGTATTTCCGGGTTTGAACCGAATGATTCTGGCAATGGCCAGTGAATGCAATACATGACGTTCGTAAAGCTGTTCAATGTCTTTCCGTGAAATGACATTAATTTTGGTGTTCCATTCCTCGTATAATGAGCTTAAACGGCTAAATTGATCTATTTGCTGACTGGTTAAATCAGTAAAGTATTTTGTGAGGATTTCCATTATTAATTTGGGGTTGATCTATACTTCGTGCTCGTCTATATCACTCGATCCGATCATTTTGAAGAGCATTTCACGGGCTCTGAAAAGTTGTGCCTTGACCGTACCTAAAGGCAATTTAAGCTCATGTGCAATTTCTTCATACGAAAACTCACGGAAATAGCGGAGTTCGATCAATATGCGGTATCTGGGTTTCAGCCGGTGAACAATTCTACGCATCAGAATGGCCTTTTGGATACGGATCAGCTTTTCTTCCGGATTGGGTTCTGTTGACCTTAGTTTGATGGGTTGTTCAGTGTCGCCGTTTTCAATATTGTTCTCAATCGATACATAGACCCCACGACGTTTTCTTAGAAAATCGATACAGTTGTTGGTGGCAATCTTAAACAACCAGGTACTGAATGCAAAATTTGGTGAATACTGATGCAGGTTTTTAAAGGCTTTGCCAAATGCTTCAAGGGTAAGATCTTCAGCATCGTTTTTATTATTCACCATTTTCAGAAGCATAAAATAGATCGCATCTTTATACCGGCTCATCAGTCTGGCAAAGGCTTTTTCGTCGCCTGTAAGTGCCAACTCGACCAGTAAATAGTCGTACTGCGCTTTATCTGATAACTGAGAATTTAATTCCATTTGCTTCTTCGGTGAATGATATAGATGGACCAAAAAAACCACCAATTGATGATTGGCTTAACCAAAATGTACAATAGCGAAGATAGGAATATTTTTCGTTCATTCAATCGATTTAACAGTATTTTGGAAATAATAGCAATAAGCAGAATGATAATAAACGGAAGCGTTAAAAGGATCATCCAGTTTTCAGGATGAATAATAATCAGGGCAATGGTCAGTGTTGGTAAAAGGATTTTGGTAATGTCATCAAGGAATAAACCAAGTTTTTTGCCCCATGATAAGCATTGTCTTATTTGGACTCCCTTCTTTAATAATTTGATATGATCGCCACGATCATCTTCAATGTGTTCGCGAACAGCCAGTTCAGGATTTGTTGTTAATTTAACCCTGCCTCTCTTCATGTTTTCATTGAAAATAAGTTCAAGGTTGGCAAAATTATGGTTGAGCTTATGTCTGAAGCCAAGGGTATCGAAATACATTGATTTTTTAAAAAGCACATTGTTTTCACTGAAAACGAAAGGCTTCCCTGCTAAGGTCCATGCTCCGCTGACCATGAATTGATTAAAGCGTTCCAGACGGCAGACCAGGTTGCGGAAACCTTTGGTGTGCTCCACATTCGTATAAGCAACTACCAAATCTGTTTCTGCACTGATTAAACCATTCAATTTAAACAACCAATCGGGATTAATTGTACCTGAAAATGAAGTGAGCAAAACGATCCATGGGGAAGAAGCGCCTTTTAATCCAATGTTTATAGCTTGTTTTTCAGAAAACAATGTTTCCTGGCTCAAGCTGGTGACCTTTAATTTTGAATTGGTTTCGGCAAGTACATTCAGGATTTCAAAGGTGCTGTCTTCCGAAAATTCATTAATAACAAGGATTTGATAGTCTTCAAACTGCTGTTCCTTAAATTTATCGAGAATTTCCCTGATTCGTTCTTCCTCATTCCTTACCGGAATGATGATTGTAACCTGATTGGTGTTCAGATTTGGCAAACTATCCTTATGCCGGGCCAACCGGAGATAATATACAAGCAAATAATAAATCTGAATTAGAAATACAAGTATACTTATAGCTATCAGCACCATGTCGCTGATAGTGAGCAGTTGAAAGTTAATAATCTTCACTTTGGGTTGCCTTGTTAATAAATTGGATTATATCAATATTTTGTGCGGGACAAAATTAATAATCCTACCGGTTAAAACCATCCTATTTTTAATTAGATTTAACAATTCGCATATCTGTACATTTCCTGTCATTCCACTTTTATACTTATCTTTGGGCACTGAAAAAATACGGTTAATGCATTTTGAACTAAAACATACAGCTGGCGGGAGTCAGGCGAGAGCAGGATTTATCACCACTGATCATGGGAATATTGAAACGCCTATTTTTATGCCTGTTGGTACTGCCGGTTCGGTGAAAGGCATTCATAAAAGGGATCTGAAAGAAGATATCGGCGCTCAAATCATACTTGGTAACACCTATCACTTATTCCTCAGGCCGGGCTTACCAATTATTGAACAGGCCGGAGGACTCCATAAGTTTAACGGATGGGATGGCCCAATATTGACGGATAGTGGCGGCTACCAGGTTTTTTCGCTGGGTGACATCAGGAA
>TBL_comb47_HYPODRAFT_10000761_pt1 | contig 42689 bp, 40 predicted proteins | sample TroBogypolimnion_40_FD_10682 | JGI IMG/M metagenome (IMG submission 10682)
ACGGGGATACATAAATTATTTTATTTTTTTCTTTAATTATTCTATTAAAGGTTTTGATACAAATTTCAGGACCAATTCCATTAATATCACCACAAGTAAAAATGAAATAACTCACATTTATTTCCTTAAAATATAATTTCCTTTGCCAATGGTATCTTCAAAAATAAATTCAGTCTTAACTTCATCATAGTACCATATTTCAATAATTTCATTTTTGTCGTTATAATGCCTTTCAACTTTTGCAGGCTTCCCATATTTAATATAGATTGTACCGCGGTCAGATTCAGCTCCATTTAATTTATTGCCATAAGAAAAATTTTTGATGGCGTAATCGGCTCTTGAATAAAATTCATTCATATATTCATTATAACCAGATGAATTTAAATGTGTTATTTCATTCCATTCCTTCAATAATGAAAGATATTTTTCATCCGACGGCTGTTGCAGAAGGGAGGCAGCTTTTTGTTCGTTTTCAATGATTCTTAGAAGTTTTATGGAGAGATCCAAATCATCAAGTATAAATGGTTTGTCTATCCATACTACCGGAACCGGCCAGATATTCTTTTTGCCATCTTCCAGTAAAACCAGCAATTCCCCTTCCTGCACATCAACAGGAACCTTAATCCGTATATATGTAAATGGAGAATTAGGATTAATATTTCTATCTGCCCTTAATTGAGTACCTTCTTTATTAATTTCAATCGAATATTTAGGCAACGAGGTTATTAATGTGTCTTTAAGAGTTTTATCTTTTTGCTGTAATTTAATACTGCCTGTTTTAATTGAATCTGGCACCGGCACGAATATATATTTATCCTCACCATTAAATGGTATTAAATTGCCTTCATTTACAAGCAAAAACACATTTCTTTCATTTGAAAAACGGGTAATAATAGGATTAACTCTTTTTTCTGAAAGAATTTTTAAATTATCAAATTTAAATTCTTCCAAAGGTATAGCTTGATTTGTAGTTGACCTTAATAGAAATGGCTGCAAAGAATAATTTGAATACCCTAATTTGAATCTTATTACAGATTCCAGAAATTTATCATTTCTTAGAGTTTCCTCAAAAGAATAGACTTTTACATTCTGTCTGCTGGATAACCTTTCACTGATTTTATCATTCTCGGAAAGTTCGCAAGAAAATTCCACACCTGAAACATATGCAGAGTCTTCTTTTGAAAAAATCAATTCACTATATGCTATTTTGGAAGACAAATACAGATAAAAATTATTCTTATCAATTTGTACAAGATTTGTTTCAATACGGCATATTTTTTTCATCATTGGAGGATGAAATTGTGCATATCCTGCCGAACTAAAACAACAGAAAATTATTATTAAAAATAACTTTTTTGCCATTTAACCGTAATGTCAGTTATTCATACTTTGGAGAAATTCTTTATTATTTTTTGTTCCTCTCATTTTGTCAAGCAAGAACTCCATAGCTTCAATTGAGTCGAAATCACTAAGAATTTTCCTAAATATCCATACTTTATTAAGTTCTTCTTCCTTAAGAAGCAATTCTTCTTTTCTTGTACCTGATTTATTAACATCAATTGCAGGGAATATTCTGCGGTCTGCAAGGTCTCTGTTAAGTACCAATTCCATGTTGCCTGTACCTTTGAACTCTTCAAAGATAACTTCATCCATTCTGCTTCCTGTATCTATTAATGCAGTTGCAATAATGGTAAGACTGCCGCCGTCTTCTGTATTACGTGCAGCACCAAAGAATCTTTTAGGTTTATGTAAAGCATTGGAATCAACACCGCCGGATAGAATTCTTCCGCTATGAGGAATAACAGTATTGTGCGCTCTTGCCAAACGGGTTATACTGTCTAATAAAATAACAACATCTTCGCCTGCTTCAACTAATCTCTTAGCTTTTTCTATAACCATATTGGCAACCTGAACGTGTCTTTCAGCAGGTTCGTCAAAAGTAGAACTGATTACTTCTGCCTGAACTGTTCTTTGCATATCTGTAACTTCTTCAGGACGCTCATCAATTAGAAGTATAATCAATTTAATTTCCGGGTGGTTTCTTGTAATAGAGTTAGCTATCTTCTGAAGAATAATTGTCTTCCCGCTCTTTGGAGGAGAAACTATTAAACCTCTCTGGCCTTTACCGATAGGCGAAAGCATATCCATAACACGCATTGTATACTCGCCGGGTGATGATTCAAGTTTAATCTTCTTCGTCGGATAAAGAGGAGTTAGGTTATCAAATAAAGTTCTTCCCCTAATAGCTTCCGGGTCTTTACCGTTGCAAGCTTCAACGCGTAATAATGCAAAAAATCTTTCTCCTTCTTTGGGAGGTCTAACCTGTCCGCTCACATAATCTCCGGTTCTTAATCCGAATCTTTTTATTTGAGAAGGAGATACATATATATCATCGGGTGAAGGAAGATAGTTATAATCGGAAGAACGCAGGAAGCCGTAACCGTCAGAAAGTACTTCAAGCACTCCTTTAGAAAAAGTTAAACCGTCTTTCTGTGTCTGCGCTTCAAGGATTTTAAATATCAATTCTTGTTTTCTTAGATCGGTATAACCTTGAATATCGTATTCTTTAGCAATCTGATATAAATCAACAATTTTTTTAGATTGCAGTTCTGAAATGTCCATTGGCATAATCTTTAAATCCGTTTTTTATTAATGTTTAATTATTTAATATTCTTGGCAATTACTCGAGGAAAATTAATGAACTTTGAATTATAAGAAGTTTCCAGAGGTCATATCGAAAATAGTCGTATTATTGTCAATTGTCAAGTGTTTTTCAAAATTTTTTCCTTTAATTCCCCTATTAAGTACATACTTCCAAGCACCGCAATACATGTCTTTTCCCCCATTTTTTCAACTTGCGAAAGAATATCCCATGGATCTTCAATTGCCTTAGCTCTAACTCCCAGTTCCTTGCAAAGTTTGGTTAATTCTGCTATACTTAAAGTTCTGTCATTCTTAACAGATGTAACATAGAATTGATTAAAATAGGGAGCAAGAATGGATATCATTTCTATCACTGCTTTATCGCGCAGGGCTGTAAATATTATTATTCGCTTGGAATATTTCTTATAAACTTTATTAAATTCATTAACAAAAATTCTTACACCCTCAGGATTATGAGCTGAATCCAAAATTATTTGAGGAATTTCCTTGTAAATTTCATATCGTCCCTGAATTCCGGTATTCTGCACAACTTTAGCTATTCCCCGGTTTATAACATCCTGATTTACTTCATTTTGCACCGTAGCAAATGTTTTTACAGCCAATGCAGCATTTAATAGTTGGTGATTTCCTTTAAGAGGTGTAGAATATATTTTGTAATTCTTATCTTTTAATTTTAAAGTTAAATAATCATTATCGAATTTTATAAAATCATTTAGCAAATATTTTTCACAATTTCTTTCGTCAGCCGTTTTAATCATTATCTCTTCAGCTTCCTTTGGCATTATACCAATAAAAACCTTGGAATTGTTTTTAATGATTCCAGCTTTTTCATAAGCTATCTTAGCTATTGAATCACCAAGAATATCAGTATGTTCCATACTAATAGAAGTAATAGCTGAAGCTAAAGGGTGGATTGTATTAGTAGCGTCTAATCGCCCTCCTAATCCTGTTTCTATTGCCGCAAAATCGACCTTTGATTCCTGAAAATATTTAAATGCCAAAGCTGTTGTAACTTCAAAAAATGTTAATTGATTGTCATCAATGTATTTATCATTTGCAACAATAAAATCTGAAACATAATCATCGGGAATGGTTTCAGGCCCGATTCTAATTCTTTCATTGAATTTAACAAAATGAGGCGAAGTATATAAACCGGTTTTGCAACCTTTTTCCATTAACAAACTGCAAATAAACGATACTGTGCTTCCCTTTCCATTCGTACCTGCGACATGAAAGGATTTGAATTTGGTCTGAGGGTTATCAAGACGGTCTAGAAATTTGGAAATATTATCTAAACCCAATTTAATGCCAAATTGATGAAGCGAGTATAACTTATTTAGGGATTGCTCTAAGTTCATATTACAGCTGGTAAGAAGCGGTTACTTCATTTATGTTTGAAATAGATTGTTTAGTACAATAATCAGAAATTCCCTGAATAATTTGAGTTCCTGCCGAAGGATTTATAAAATTTACTGTCCCGATTTCTATTGCTGTGGCTCCGGCAATAATGAATTCAATTGCATCCTGCCATGTCATAATACCTCCAATACCGATAATAGGAATATTGACATTTCTGCTTATTTCAAGTACTTTGGCAAGAGCAACAGGTTTAATGGCAGGACCGGAAAGACCTCCGGTAATATTTTTGATTTTAGGTTTTCTAGTCCATATATCGAAAGCGGTACCAACGAGTGTGTTTATAGCCGATACAGCATCTGCCCCTTCTTCTTTTGCAACCTTCGCAAAGTCAGATATTCTTGACACATTCGGCGATAATTTAATTATTACTGTTTTTTGAGTAACAGAACGAACTTTATTTGTTATTGATCCTAAGGCCGAAAGATTATGACCGAATTCAATACCCCCCTCTTTAACATTTGGGCATGAAACATTTATTTCATAAGCTTTAATAATTTCCTGATCTTCAAGCAGCCTTATACATTCTACATATTCTTCAATTGAACTTGCAGCAATATTACAAATAACAGTTGAATCAATTTCTTTTAGGAAAGGAATTTTATTGTTGATAAAATCTTCAACACCTACATTGGCCAGGCCTATAGCATTAAGCATACCTCCCGTAGTTTCAACTACACGCTGCGGGGGATTCCCTTTTCTGGGCATTAACGAAATTGATTTTGTAACTATACCCCCTATTTTACTTAAATCAGTAAATTGGGATATTTCATTTCCATACCCAACAGTGCCTGAAGCCAGTAATACAGGATTCTTTAATTCAAGTTTTCCTATTTTTACGGATAAATTTATGTTGCTCATAGTATTATATCCCTTGAATTAAAAACAGGTCCGTCTTTACATACCAGGAAATATTTATCTTCTTCAACGGCAGGAATCGGGCATCCCTGACAAATTCCAAATCCGCAAGCCATTGCAGACTCTGTAGAAACCTGACAATTAAAATTATTTACTGCACAAAATTCTTTTAGTGCCTTTAACATCGCATTTGGGCCGCAGCCGAAAAACTGCACTTTTTTACCAACAAATTTATCTTTTAACTTTGCAGCCAGTTGTATTACATTTCCATTGTAGCCGTTAGATCCGTCATCAGTAGATAAGAATATATTCTTCATGCCATAAGTAATAATATCCTTTTCATTCCTACCGCCTATAATGCAAATAATATTTTTTCTTCTTTTCTTTAATGCATCAATTAAAAATGGGAAAGGAGCAGAGCCCATACCTCCGGCTACAATAACCGCGAGGTCAAAGTCAGACTCATAATTAAAACCATTACCTAATGGGCCGAGAATATCAAGTGCATCCCCCTTCTTTTTACCGGCAAGCAGTTTTGTACCTTCACCATGAGTATCAAAAAGGAAAGATACCGAGTCTCCATTAATATTGCATATTGAAAAAGGCCTTCTCAATAAAGGCAGTAAATTATCCGTAACCTTAATATTGCAAAATTGCCCCGGTTTGGCTAAAGAAGCTATCTGCGGAGATAATACTTTAATTAAAAATATTTTACCGGTAATTTTTTTTAAGGAAACTACTTTCGCATTTTCTATCAACAACTTATGTTCTCATTGAATGGTTTTTGTAAGAAATTAATTAAATCTTATAATAAATTTTTATTTCAATAATTTTTTTTCAACCTCTGTAATTTTATCTAACCTGCGCTGATGCCTATCCCCAAGAAAGTTTGTATTAAGCCATGTATTCAGAATAGATTTAATAGTTTCCAAACCGAGAGATAGAGCGCCAACCACGAGAATATTTGAGTTATTATGCTCACGTGAACTACGCGCTGTAAATTCGTTATAACAGGTAGCAGCTCTTATTCCGGGAAATTTATTTGCTGCAATAGCGGAAGGGATTCCAGTTGCATCGATAAGTATTCCCGCACATGCTTCTTTCGATAAAACTTTTGCAGCAGCCATAAAAGCGAAATCCGGGTAGTCACAAGATTCATCCGTATGCGTACCAATATCAATTACTTCGTAACCGTTATCTTTTAGCAGTTTAACAAGGACCTTTTTTACTGCAAAGCCCGTGTGGTCTGAACCAATAACAATTTTTTGGAATATTTTACCATTGGAGGGCTTTGAATTTTGCTTTGAATCAACTTTATCTACTCTGATAACTCTAATTTTAGCAGAATTCAGTTTATCAATGGCAGAAGGAGTAAGAAGAACATTCTTTTCAATAATAAGTTCTTTATTCCCTTCCTTAATAATTCTTATGATATCCGATTCCTGAAGTAATTTCTTCATAATAATCCTATATTAGATCACTTTTCTGATGCATTTTTAGATAATCTACAACAAGTTTTACATCCTGGACATATTTCCTGCTGCATATGAGCAGGGCATCGTTAGTATTTATAACAACGGAGTCTTCAAGCCCAATGACAGCAGTAAATTTCTGAGGTGAAAAAACATAAGTACCTGAAGTTTTAGCAGTGTATATATCGCCATGGAGAGCATTGTTATCATTATCTTTTTCACTGAGTTCGTATACCGCTTCCCAGCTGCCGACATCGCTCCAATCGAAAGTACTTTTGGTAATATAAACATTAGAAGAATTTTCCATTATTCCGTAATCTATTGAAATGCTCTTTAATTGTCCATATACATTAGTTAACACTTTCTCATAGTCCGGGGTTCCTACACTTTGCCCAATTTCTTCAAGTCCGAAATGTAAGTCGGGCAGGAATTTTTTTATTTCATGAAGAATGGAATCTACACGCCAGATAAACATACCGGAATTCCAAAGAAAATCGCCAGCTTCAAGAAACCGTTTTGCAGTTTCCAGATTTGGTTTTTCTGCAAATGAAATAGCTTTGTGAATCTGCTTCCCGGGACCTTCATCATTAAACTGAATGTAGCCATAGCCGGTTTCAGGTTTTGTTGGTTTAATTCCAATAGTAACCAAGCCTTTTGACTGATATGCAAATTCGGAGGCAATTTTAAGATTATTTTGAAACTCCTGAACATCTTTAATGAGATGATCTGAAGGCAAAACAATAGAAACAGCATCGCTGCATTTCTTGCTTATTATAATAGAGGCAAGTCCAATACAAGCAGCAGTGTTTTTACCAAAAGGTTCATCAATTATATTTTCAGGTGGAATTTGTGGCAGCTGCTCTTTAATTCTTAATTTTTGGACTTTATTTGTTATTATTAAAATCCTGTCATTTTGTACAATACCTTCTAATCTGCTAACTGTATCCTGAATCATCGTATTATCGCCGAAAATTCTAATTAACTGTTTAGGTTTCTTTTCTCTGCTTCTTGGCCAAAATCTGGAACCAACACCTCCGGCCATAATTACTGCATATAATTCCATTTCGTAATACCTTTATAATAAATTAAGTGACTTGCCAAAATTTTCCGCACGTGTAAGATAATTAGTTATATCAACATCTTTGCTTCTAACAATGGCAACAATTACAATTAGGCACGCTCTTAAATCTTCTATTATTTCATTATTAACAATTACTTCTTCTTCTTTAATTAATTCAAGCCCTTTAGCAAACACAAGATGCATATTGCATAGAATTTCAAATCCCACTTTTTTGGAAAGTTCAGCATGTTTTCTCATAGTGATTATTACATCCTGGACTTCGGGTAAATTAATTTCATCATTCCCGAGTTTAATTAAAAACGGATCAAGTTTTTTAATCGGTTTTAAAATTGTTTCAACATAATTTTCAAAAATAAAATCGGAACTTTCATCCAAATCATCTAAGATAAATTTTTCTTTAATTTTATCGGCAGAAGATCTGTTATCAACTCTATCATATGATTCTTTAGATTGTATCGGTTTGGTTTCTTGCAAATTTGGAATTTCCGGAGTAGAAAGTCTTTTATCTACTTCCTTAAAAACAGACCTTGCAATATTAGGAGTTACAACATCCAAAAGACAGCTAAGATCTTTAACAAGATAATGGCTGTGTTCTTTGAATTTTTCTGAAATTTTAAGAAAATCTATTTTTCCGGTTTCAATAGTAGAATAGAGTTCCCCAATCTTAATAGAAAATTTAGAAAATTCGGTAAACTTTTTAAGAATATTAATTTCTGCTAATAGGTCATTAGAGTTAGTAAATCTTTCCCTAAAAATAGCAACTACTTCTATTTTTTCCGAACTCAGCCGCAGATTGTTGGAAGCTGCTAAGATTGCCTGAACGATATATTCTTTTACGAAATCCATTTACACTATATTATCTCAGTAATTACTCTAATTAATTTTGAACTTGTAATACTAAAATGTCCGTACTTATTTTTATATCCGGGTGAAATATGTTCTTCAGTTCCTTTTTGCATAAAACATTTTATATTATGTAAAATTACCATTTCTTTAATTAAAAGCAATTTAAAATATCGAAGTTGCTTGGGACTACATTTTTACGATTCTTATTTAAGGTAAGTCATTATCGGCAAATACTCTACAAAAATTTTGATACTAGTAAACTTTAATAAATACGGAATAGTCATCTAACGAAAACATTTAGTATGTAAAATTAATAAAATTTGCTTAAAATCTCGTTTCTTTGATTAAAATTAGTCTTAATAAGATATGCAGTCTTTTTATTCCTCTATTTTATTTATAGCAAATCTAAAAATAATGCTCAATTTTTGGCCTAAATTGAACTAAATTCAATTTTTTGCCAACATCTTATAAAATTGCTTCCCATCACTTTAGAAATATCCACATCACTATAGCCAAATTTTAACAATTCAAATATTAAATTCGGGTAGCCTGCAACATCTTTCAATCCTGTTGGAAGCGTATCACCTAAACCATCAATATCAGATCCTATGCCAACATAATCAATACCAACTAATTTTTTAACATGGTTTATATGCCTTGCAACATCTTTTACATCTGCAAATAGAGAAGGATATTTTTCGTAATAATTCTTAATATATACCATTGCTGCAGGATCATCTCTTTTTATCTTATTTTTTTCCAAATACTTTCCGATAGCAATTTTATCTTTCCTGTACTTTTTCATTATATTTTTTCTCAGGAATGCTGATCCAAAATTAATTTGAATTACCCCCTCTTTATCTGCAAGCAGCTTTATCATTTCATCACTCATATTTCTTTCAAAGCCGGGAGTATAATAACGGCATGAAGAATGTGTGGCTACTACAGGTGCACTTGAAAGTTTCATAACCTGGAAAAAAGTATCGTCCGACACATGAGAGACATCTATTATCATTCCCGCCTTATTCATTTCCTTAATAACTTCTTCCCCAAATGGACTTAATCCATTCCATGTGCGTTTATTATCAAAGGAAGAATCGCATATTTTATTATTCTGCGCATGTGTTAAGGTTATGTATCTTATTCCCCTGTCATAGAAATATTTAATATTACTTTTATCATCCCCTATTGCTGCTCCATTCTCTATACCCGTTGCAATAAGCACTTTACCATTTTTATAGGAATTCAGAACTTCGGCAGAATTATATACTCTTTGGAATTTATCATTATGTGCATTTATAAACTGATCAATTGCCGAAATAATTTTATCTGCTTGATTCTTGGCTTCAGGATCAAAATTATAGTCAGAGGAAATATAAACTACCCAAAAGGGGCATTTTAATCCTCCTGAAATAGCACGAGGGAAATCAAAATTATATTTAGGTGCTTCAAAAGATAAATTAACACTATCATCAAACAGAGCCGATGGTGTATCTAAATGTGTATCAACTATTAAAATTTTGGAAGCAAGCTTTTTTGCGTGTTCCTGTAAAATATTTTTTCTTTTATTAAAAATCATATAGGTTTTATTTTGTCGATATGAGAACTCAAATACCATTCCTCCGGCATAATTGCCGGAGGAATTAACAAATAATTTTATGCTTCGTGTTTAACTTTAAATCCTTTTCTCATCCATTTTCTTGCTAATAATAATCCAACAGGACTTATAATAGCAATAAAGCCGTAAATCAACCACATTGTCTGTGTATTCATTAGTGAAGGTGCAGTATTATCAGGGCAATAATGCATTAGGAACCAGCCTGAATATAGACTGGTAACAATCTTTGTCATAAACCATGGAAATTGTCCAATACCCATGTAAATTCCTGTCATATTCTTAGGAGCAATTTCTGCAACCCACTGTAAAAATCTTGGCTGCCACATTGCTTCACCGATAGACATAATTATCAAATATCCGAATACTGCCGGCAGAGACGGGCCTGTTGCAAGGATAAAAGTAGGGCTCGCCATTACAAATGTACCAATGATCATCATTTTATATGTATCTTTCTTGCTTGTTAAAGCTGTAACAACAGGAGTCAAAATAAAAATTAAAACAGGGTTAAAATTGGTGAAAAATTCAAAATAGTTGCTTACAGTTCCTTCAAATGCTCTTTTAAAATATGAAGGAAGCGTTAACCAGTTATGAGCAAATAATGTTTGAACTGGAATTAATATGAAGATAAAGAAGAGGAAGCGTAAATCTCTTAAAGGGAAATTCTTAATATAAAACCTGAATTTCTCTTTTAAATTCATTTCAGGCATAGTTTCTTTTTCTTCAACAACTTTATTTTCCTTACTTACATCTTCAAGTGCTTTAGCCATTGCTTTCTTTGTAATAATAAAATAGACTACACCTATACCGACTACAGTGAAAATGGTATAGACCCACATCATTGCAACCATTCCCGAATTATTACCTGCTTTATCAAAATATTGTCTTACAGGAGGTGCAATTATTCCCGGCAGAAAACCACCTAAATTCATAAGAGCATAAAGCATAGCATAGCCCATTGCTGAAGTCTTTTCAGTAGTAAGTTCTTTAACACCTGCATAACAGGCAGGCATATAAATACCGTAACCAATTACAATGCCCAGAATTCCGAACATTGCAAAAATATGTGAAGAGTTCCATAATCCGGACATACCAAAACTTGGAGCTCCTGAAATTAACACCCTCCCTGCTAACATAAATAATAATGAATAGAGCATTGATTTTCTTAATCCTATCCAATCTACGGTGGCACCAAGGAATAACATGCTAAGTGTTATACCCGCTGTAAGAACACCAACCATCTGCCCTGCATGGATATCATTCAAACCAATGTATTGGTTGAAATAAAGTGTAAGGTATCCTAACACGCCAAAATATGTAAAACCTTCAATAAGGTATGATAGGTTCAAGCCAAAAAGAGCTCTTGAAGTGTGAAATAAATCCTTAAAAGGCTGAGTTACTTCAGTTATTGTATCTTTAATAATGTTTGTTTTGGGAGTATTTTCTTCCATTATGCCCTCGTAAAATAATTATATAATATTTACTTCCGGAATTAAATCTATTTGAAATTTTTTCTTTACTTTATTTTGAACCATCTCTGCAAATTCCATTATATTGGCGCCTGTGGCGTTACCCATATTTATAATAACTAGAGGCTGCTTTGAATGAGTAGCTGCTTCACCAAGCCTGTAGCCTTTGAGTCCTGCTTTTTCTATTAGCCATGCGGCAGGAATTTTAACTGTTTTATCATCAACTTTGAAATGTACAATGTCAGGATATTTCTCCCGCAGGTCTTTCAATTTATGGTTACTTATTTCAGGGTTTTTGAAGAAACTGCCGGCATTACCAAATTCAGCCGGATCAGGAAGTTTTTTCTTACGAATATCCAATATTGTTTTTCTTACATCAGCTAATGTAACCTGTGTAGTATCAATATCTTTATAAGCTTCACGCATATCACGATAATTTAAATGCAATACTGGAATTTTTGCAAGCTTTAGCCGTACAGCAGAAATAATGAAACTTCCTTTGAATCTTTCCTTAAAAATACTATTTCTGTATGAGAACCCGCAGTCATTAGCTTCAAAAAAACCTTTTTTCATTCCATCAATAAAAAATCCGTCAAGAGAATGAAATACATCCTTTAACTCAACACCATAAGCTCCAATATTTTGTACCGGAGCTGCCCCAACTGTACCTGGTATTCCGCTTAAGTTCTCAATGCCATATAAATTACTATTTACACAAAATTCAACCAGATCATCCCAGGTTTCACCTGCCGCTGCCTGAACAATAGCAAAATCATTTTCATCCTCAGTTATGGTAATGCCTTTCAAACTATTTTTAATTACAATACCGTCAAAATCATTTACAAACAAAATATTACTGCCATGCCCAAGAAAAAGTTTAACGCTGGTAATAAATTCTTCAAGAAATATTATTTCCTGAAATTCCTTTTCAGCATTAATTTCTACGAAAAATTTGGCATTTGCATTCAGGTGAAATGTATTGAAGTCTTTTAATGAATAATTGGAATGAATCAACATCGGAATAGATTACCTTATTAAAACTAAAGATCAAATATATAGTGAGATTCTTTCTTTTTCCAATCAAAAATGGATATTTTATTCCCGTCTGAATTAAATATGATTGCGCCTTCTTTATCTGTTCTATGAATACTTACCTTTGATTTAATGAGTTTTTCCATGGTTTCGGGAGCCGGATGATTAAACCGGTTCTCAATACCACAGCTAATCAGAGCATACTGCGGTGAAACAATTTTAACAAAACCATCATAAGAACTCGATTTACTTCCGTGATGCCCTATTTTAAGCACATTAGACCGGACATTGTATCCGGCATATTTAATCAAATTTGCTTCTATTCCCTTTTCCGCATCCCCTGTAAATAAAAAGGAATTTGAGCCATACAGGAGCCTCAGGAGCATACTTTTACTGTTAGTGGAGTATTTTACCCCTTCTAACAAATTGGGATGGTTATAGAAATAAAGGCGGCAATTACCAACAGATACAATTTCCTTGTTATAATATTTTATTCTGCAATTATATTTTCTAAGAAATCTTTCAAATTGAATATCTGCTTTATTTAAAGAATCCGGCGAAGGCTTATATACAGTTCTTATTTTCCCTTTTTCAACAAGCTTAAAGAGTCCGGCATAATGGTCGGCATCTATATGAGTAATAAAAGTATAGTCAATAAATTTGATATCGAGATTGTTCATTAAAGGTAAAATTACCTTATCTCCATTACTGAAACCTTCATAGGAATTTCCTGCATCAATTAAACCTGTTTGTCCATTAGGGAATTTAAGTAATGTTGCATCGCCCTGCCCTACATCAACACCTATTACAGAAAGGTCGTTCGGCGCGGATATTGAATAATTATCCAATGCCATAAAAAGAAACATAGAAATGATTACCATAAAAGACGCAGCGAATTTCAGGAGCATGTTTTTGTATTTTATAAAAATAAACACAATTAAAAAAAGTGCAGCGTAATAAATCAACGCATCATATAATGAAAATTTATAAATCTGTAAATAAGAAAAATCGCTGCTGCCGAAATAATTCACAATTTTAGTAGTAATGAAGCCTAATCCTCCGGTTGCAAGTGCAAAAACACTTGCAAGCCAGGTTGAGATCAAGCCAATAAAAAGAGTAAATATTCCTGCATAAATTATTAGTGCCGATAAAGGCACAATTACTATATTAGCAATTAAGGCAGAAACTGATAGTTTATGAAAATACGCCAGCAGAAATGGCATAATTCCTATTTGAGCAGAGAGAGAAACAAAGGTTAATAGAATTAACCATCTGATAATTTTTGATTTAATCTCAAACGGAGCAATCATGCTTCTAAATTTCGGATAAAAATAAATAATTGAGATTGATGCTGCATAGGACAATTGGAACCCGGGATTAAATAATTCATTCGGGCTTGCTATTAAAATTACAAAGGCTGATAATAAAAGAGCATTATATAGGTTTCTATCTCTGTTTGATAGTATTACAATAATATAAATTATTCCCATAATTGCCGCTCTATGAACAGAAACCTGGTTGCCTGTTATAAACACAAACAATATCAAGCCTATTATTGTAAATATATATTTCAGGAATATATTGGTTCTATTAAAAAGGAGAACAAATATGGCCAGTATCAATGCAACATGCTGCCCCGATACTGCAAATACGTGAATTACCCCAGCATTGGCAAAATTATCAAGGGATTCCTCATCAATCTTTTTGTCGTCCCCCAACAATAATCCCCTTAGCAGAGCAGCTATTTTGGGATTATATAATTTTTCTATTTCATCATCTAAGGAAGCCCTTAAATGATGAAATGCATTAATGAATTTATCGGAAATATCTTTAGTTTCATTTGAGGAAAGCTCAAGTTTGGAAATATCATAACACGCAATAACCCCGCTAATATTCTTGTTTAACAAATAATCATTATAGTCAAATTCACCTGGATTTCTTTTATCCCTTGCCTTTTGTATTGTCCCTGCAAGTGTAAAGCTTTGTCCGATATTCAAGCTATTATACAATTTTTTTAATGAAGAATAATTCTTATCGTATAATTTGACCACAAACTCGTGTTTCAATTTATAATTGCTTAAAAGAATTACAGCAGAATCTAATTGCGCATTAAAAACAATACGGTCTTCTTTTATCAAATCAATTGAAGTGATTTTCCCGTAAACATTGCTTTTACTGTATTTCTGTTTTTCGAAAGGATATGTTTTTAGAAGACTTCTATTAAATTCAAATATTGAAGCACCTGTTATAAAAAAGGAGGCTAAAATTAAAATGGATATTGTGGTAATTAATCTTTCTTTGAAAATGAAATAGCAGGCGGTTGAAAGAAGAAACAAAATAATCAGAATTGTTAATAATATATCAATTCCAATATGGAACAACTTTTCAAAAATGATACCGATAATAAAAAATATTGCAATTTTTATTATTGGATAAATCTTCAAGTATAAAACTCCAGTATGGTGTTTTTAATTTTTGAAATATCAGTTATTTTTTCTGCAAAGTACCCGGCATTTTTGCCGGCAGAAATAGTTAACGCCGGATTAATTGTATGCATTTTTGTTGAAATATCTTCAAAATTACCATGATCGGAACATATAATCAAAGAAATATTTTCCGGAAGATTGGAAAGAATATAGAGTAGAAATTCGTCAAGGGCATTATAGATATGCATAAAGGATTCAGGAATCCTTCCATGCCCAAGATGATCGGTAAGAAAGAACTCGTATAGAGTGAAGTGATTTTTAGCAGCTATTCGTATAAGCCTTTTAGCGGCAAGCTCCGGTGTAATAACAGGCATTTTATAGCTCATCCTGCTTACCCATCTATGATTGTCTATTTCGGCACTTAAAGCAGTTCCATTCCTTAGCTGGGCAGCTTTGTTCAATGGAACTCCGCTCAAAATACAGCTTAATGTTGTTACGCTCAGCCTCTGCTTGCCCGATTTAATATATTCAAAAAATAGTTTTGGGTATGCATTAAGAAAAGTAACCTTTTTATCAATGCGCATAAATTCTGCAAAAATATTTTTTTCTTTTATAATTGGGACAAGAGATGTATGCGGGAATGGGCCAAAGTGCTGCCCAATTGTTTCTGGTGCATTTATGCCGCAGAAAATAGATGTCTGCCCCGTACCGCTTTGCGGCAAACCTTGCACACCAAGACAGGCATCAGTAGGGAATAAATATATACCATTACGGGATAACCTTTGTTTATCAATATGAGGAGTTTCCCCGAAGATATTAGTAAAGGTTTTAAATTCATATTTAAAAAAAGGGTTAATATTGCTATCGGCTTTCCCTATTCCTACCCCATCTAAAAAGATAATAATTGTTGAGTCCAAATTTCTCTCAATTCATGTTTTCTTTTGATTCAACCATAATAGTAACAGGACCATCATTAAATATCTTAACCAGCATCATTGCACCGAAAATGCCGGTTTTAACTTTCTCTGCTCCTAAATTCTGCCTAATTCGTTCACAGAATTTTTCGTAAAGATTATTTGCAATTTCAGGTTGAGCTGCATCTGTAAAACTCGGCCTGTGCCCTCTCCTTGCATCACCATAAAGTGTAAATTGGGAAATTATGAGAACTTCACCATTTATATCTTTCAATGACAAATTCATCTTTTGGTTTTCATCTTCAAATATTCTAAGGTTACAGCATTTATCAGCTACAAAATTAACATCTTCTATTGTATCATTATGTTTAACACCAAATAATATTACAAGGCCTTTCGTAATTTCTTCATAATGTTTTGGTTCATCTATAGTCACCGATGCTTCAGAAACTCTTTGTACAAGCGCTTTCATTTCAGCTTCCCGGAAATAATTCTATCAATACCCTGTAAATCCTTAACAATTGTTATATCGGTAAAATTTGACTCATCCAACAACTTTTTAATATTTTCTGATTGCCCTTTACACATTTCAAAACAAAGGCAGCCGTTTTCCTGCAATTTATCTTTTGCAATTGAAATTATCCTTTTATAGAATGTATAGCCGTCTTTGAAATCTGTTATAGCATTCTTCGGTTCGAATTCAATAATTTCATTCTGAAGAGTATTATATTCTTCTACAGAAACATAAGGCGGATTGGAAACAATTAAATCATATTTATTAAGAAGAATAATATCCGCATCAGATAATATATCAATTTTCATGAATGATATTCGGGAATTAACTCCATGCTTTTCCGAATTCTTTGCTGCACAATCCAGGGCATCTTCATTTATATCTATAGAAGTAATTTCCGCATTTGAATAATGTTTTGCCAATGCAACTGAAATTATTCCGCTGCCGCAGCCAATATCAAGGATTTTAAAAGATGTATCTTTAGCATATTGCCCGGTAATTGCTTCAATTAAAAATTCCGTTTCCGGGCGCGGTATAAGTATATTAGGCTTGATAATGAAATCCATTCCATAAAAATCTGTTTTTCCGGTTATATATTGGGCAGGTTCAAATTTTCCCCTCCTCTGAATATATTCACGGTATTTTACTGTCTCTGCGTCAGAAAGAGGTTTATCAAAAGATAAATATAGATTCAATCTTTTGCAATTTAAAATATCGGCTAAAAGTAATTCAGCATTTGCTCTTGGGGATTCGATTCCTTTTTTATCAAGATATTCTGCAGATAATTGGATGGCTTCTAGAATAGTAAGCATAACATTACAATCTTTAATTCTTTCGTTCTACAACAAAGTCTACTAAAGAGGTTAATGCAGATTTAGATTCAGATTCAGAGAAAATACTTAAGCACTCTTTAGCTTTTGCTGCATATTCCGCCGCCATTTTTTCAGCATACTCAATACCTTTTTGATTGACGACAAATTCAATAATTTCATTTACTTTTTTAGAATCTGCACCGCTTTTTATTATTTTAATAATTCTTTGCGATTCCGGTCTTTCAACCTGTTTTAATGCATATATTAAAGGAAGGGTTATTTTTTTCTCTTTAATATCTCCGCCTAATGGTTTACCTATAATTGAGGATTTCCCAACATAGTCAAGTATATCATCCTTAATCTGGAATGCGACACCCAGAAATTCCCCGTAATCACGCATTGCAATAATTTTATCTTCGTTATCCAGAATACTTCTCGCGCCAATCTCGCAGCAAGTTGATAGTAGTGATGCTGTTTTATCAGAAATTATCTTATAATATGTTGGTTCATCAATATTAAGCTTTCTAGTTTTACTTGTCTGTAGTAGCTCCCCTTCTGCCATTCTTTTAACAGTACTCGTAATAGTACGGAGGAAATCATAATCTTCCCCTTCAACTGCCTGCATAAGTCCCCGTGAAAGGAGATAATCTCCCATCAATACAGCAATCTTGTTTTTCCAAATTGCATTTATGGAAGGGAAACCTCTTCTTTGCTCAGCATTATCTACTACATCATCATGCACTAAGGTAGCCGTATGAAGCAATTCAACAAGTGTAGCTCCCCTATATGTCCGTTCGTTGATTTCACCGCATATTTTTGCTGAAAGCAAAACAAGAATTGGACGTATTTTTTTCCCTTTTTGATGTAAAATAAAACGGGTAACCAATTCAACTATCCCGACTTTGGACTTCATCGATTTTTTAAACTTTTCATCAAAGCAGGATAATTCTGCTTTTATCGGTATGACTAATTCAGATAAATTACTAGTGATCAAGATTTCCTTTGAGAAAATTTCGAAACCAAAATACTTATTTCATACAATAAAATCAAAGGCACAGCAAGTACTACCTGAGATACGGGATCTGTACCGGGAGACAAAATAGCTGCCAATATCATAATGACAATAATTGAATGCCTCCAATACTTTGTCATTATTTTCGGTGTTAAAATACCAATTTTTGTAAAAAAGAAAGAAAGCACAGGAAGTTCAAATACCAAGCCGGCTGCGATTATAATATTTATTATTATAGATACATATTCATCAAGAGCGAAATTATTATCAATTACTGTAGAACCGAATGAAGCTGCGAATTTCAAAGTGATTGGAATCATTATCAGATATCCGAACAATAAACCTAGTAGAAAACATAATGTAGTAAAAAATACTACTTTTTTAACATTCGTTTTTTCATTCTGATGTAGTGCCGGAGCAACAAAATTCCATACCTGATAGATAATGACTGGTAAACTTAAAATTAAACCCCCGATCAATGCTACTTGAAAATATAATATCAATTGTCCGAAGGGCCTAAGATTCTGAATTTTGATGTGGGACATTCTTGCAGGCAGCATTATTATCTTATCAACAAAAAAATCAACAAAGAAAAATGAAATTACAGTCCCTGCAATAAGGGCATATATTGATTTTACTAATGCTTTTCTTAATTCATCCAAATGCTCAAGGAAACCCATTTCCTTTTCGCTGCTATCTTCTTCTTTCTTTTTTGACATAAGCCGCATAATAATTTCTAAAAAAAGAGAAGGGCTAAATGCCCTTCTCATAATTTATTAACCCAATTCTGGATATAACCGGAATTTAGAACATAATTCTTTAACTTCAGCTTTTATCTTAGCAAGTTCTGCCTCGTTTTCACTATTAATTAGTGCTCTGTTTATAAATTCAGCAATTTGTTCCATTTCAGGTTCTTTCATTCCTCTGGTAGTAACGGCCGGTGTACCAACTCTCATACCGCTTGTTACAAAAGGACTTTTTGTATCAAAAGGAACCATATTTTTATTAACTGTAATACCAGCCATGCCTAATGCTGCTTCAGCTTTCTTACCTGTAATGTTCTTGTTAGTTAAATCAACAAGCATTAAGTGGTTTGAAGTTCCGCCGGATATAATATCAAATCCATTTTTCATCAATACATTTGAAAGCACTGAAGCATTTTTAATAACCTGAACTGCATAATCTTTAAATTTATCGCTCAATGCTTCCTGGAAAGCAACCGCTTTGGCCATAATTACATGCATAAGCGGGCCGCCTTGAATACCCGGCATAACAGTACTGTCAAATAATTCAGATATTAACTTTAGCCTATCCCCTTTAACAGTTTTAATTCCCATAGTATTTTCTTTATCTTTACCAATAAGGATAACACCACCGCGAGGACCTCTTAAGGTTTTATGAGTGGTTGAAGTTACCACATCACAATAAGGTATAGGGTTATTAAGTAAACCTTTGGCAATAAGTCCAGCAGGATGAGCCATATCACACATCAGGAAAGCACCAACTTTATCTGCAATTTCTCTAAACTTCGCATAGTCCCAATCCCTTGAATAAGCACTTGCACCGCATACAATCATTTTAGGCTTTTCTTTCTTTGCCATATCTTCTATAACGTTATAATCAAGTTCTTTTGTTTCCGGATTGAGAGAATACCCAACCGCCCTATAAAGAATACCACTAAAATTTACCGGTGAACCATGTGTTAAGTGACCTCCGTGAGCCAAATTTAAGCCTAAAAATGTATCGCCCGGTTTCATAAATGTCATATATACAGCCATATTTGCCTGTGAACCACTATGCGGCTGAACATTAACATATTCAGCACCGAAGAGTTTTCTTAATCTTTCTCTTGCTAAATCTTCCGCCATATCTACATATTCACAACCTCCGTAATACCGCTTGGAGGGATAGCCTTCAGCATATTTATTAGTTAATATTGAACCTGTTGCTTGCATAACTGCCATACTTACAAAATTTTCTGAGGCAATTAATTCAAGATGACTTTCCTGTCTGCCTAATTCAAGTTTGGCAACTTCCAGAATTTCCGGATCATTTTTCAAATAGTTTAACATAGTTTATCTTTAAATTTGTTATTAAATATTTAACTTTTAATAAAACATATTATTTACCAATTCAATTCTAAGAAGTTATTCACTATTTACCAAATTAAAATCTTGTAATATTTTCGTGGAATTCTGCTTATTTATCAACATTTACCGTTGCGTTATTCAAATAAAAAAATCCTGTTTCAAATCTATTTTAATCATTTGAAACAGGATAAGTATTAAATTTTATTTTAAATAATTCTATTATATCATTATTATCAGGAAATTATTTGTTTGACCTAATAAACCATAATTCGCCGATACTTATACCTACTGTTAAATTATAAAAATTCTCTTGCAACAAATTATTTTCCGTTGTACCTCTTTTACCAATTTGAAATCCTACATCAATATTATTAGTTATGCTTTTAGGGTTATCTGCCGAAATTATAGGCAGGGAAAATCCAACATGAAGAGCATATTGATTTATTGGCTGAGAATTCATAAAATATTGCGTCTCTTCATAACTGAAACCTAAACGCAAAGCAATTTTATCCCAATAGGAAGAATCATTATTAATATTAGGGTTAGCGTACTCTACTCCGAAACTATATCTATAAAGATTTTTATAAATTCCTAATTTCAGATTTTCTATACTGAAATCGTCAAATTTTTGGAACATAAAATCTGCAACAAACTGATAACGGTTAAAAAGTTTTAAAGCGGCTCCCAAACTAAGAGAATAAGGCATTTTCACCGTCTGAACCTTTGATGATGAAATATAAGTACTATCGGAATTTCCAGAAATTTCAGTTGAATCTCTAGTCATCCTAAATATGTAATTAAAAGTCATGCCGAATTTAAATCCGGTAATATCTTTAGAGCCAAATAATGAAGATAAATCAGGAGACAACAACCCAATATTAACTCCGCCTCCTAAAAATTTATTCTGGTTTTTGAAAACTGAAGGGTTATAAGAACTGGATGCAAAATTTATAGTAGTATTGTAATTAATATCCCCGTAATAATATTCATAGGTTATACCAAAGGCGAATCCTAAAGGCAGTTTGGAAGATATTCCAAAAAACACTTTATTTATTCCACCATTTCCTGAATAAGAGCTTGTGTAATCCCCTACCGAAGTACTGGTTTGATTTTCAACAACTTCATAAGAAACATGAGAGTATGGCACAAAACCTGCCGATGCTACAATACCTAAATCCCTATCAAGAGGAATCGCCAAAGCAAAACCAGCCAAATTTGCTCTATCATAATATTTTTTTTCACTGGAACTTTGCAAATTCATTCCATTGTAAAAGTATGAAGCTTCAAATCTGGTAGTCGGAATTGAAGCCCAACCTGCAGGATTTAGATTGGAATAATCATCAATACTTGAAAGAGCAATACCGCCGCCGCCGAGAGCAAATCTTCTTGCACTTAAAGAAAAATACAGATCGCCTATTCCTTGCCTTGTATAAAGAGAACCGCCATCAGCCCAAATTGCAGCAGCAATAAAAAACAATAAAATAAAACTTTTTAGTAATCTCATTTTTACTCTTTATTTATTTTTATATGAATAAGTAATTGTTAGTTTCGGCCTTTTAGTTACATCAGGATTTTTACTGCCATAGAATACCAATTTTGTAGCATAATAATCCTCGTATGAAACAAAAAGAGAAAAGCCGTAATTATCATTATGATTAATCCAATATTGAACTAATGGAGTAATATCACCCGAATAAATAGCTCTATTAGGTGAACTTTGTCTTGTAAGAAATTTAAGTGTTGTAGTATCAAATACAACAGAATTCTTTGCTTGAAGCCTTCCTACATCAATTAAACTGCCAATATCTGCAAATGTGGAATCAGTATAAGTACCTAACCATGATTGGGTTGAATCTATTGTCAGCTGCAAAGTAGCCTTATTTATAACAGCGTTAGTAGGCAGTGCAGGTATACCAAATTGAACACTATTTTTGTAAGTAACACCGCCGATAAGAGTAATAAATTTATCTGTATTGGCAGACGCAGCATTGATTTCAGCATGATAGGTATCGGATGTTACGTATGCTGCAAGTGTATCAGTGTAAACGCCCGGTTTATTAAACGCGAAATAAATTCTTCCTGCATACCCGGTTGAACTTTGATGAGAATGATAACCTACTACTTTATTCGTACCGGCAGTAGGAACCATAATGATACCGTAATTATTAGGGTATGAAAGTGAATCGGAAGATGTTCTTAAAAGCCAATTTTTTACTGTTGTATTATCCAGATAAAATTTGGTAAGGGTATCATTTATAGTATGCGAATAAGATATATCCGTTGGATCATAACTGACACTTGAGTATGTAGCCTTGTCAATTGTATTAAAATCAATATTATTTTTGATCAGATTAATAGTAAAATCAAATGGGTCTGTTTTACTTCCGACATAATAAAACTGCCTAAGTTCAACCCAGGTATTAGTAATGTTGATTTTCCCCTGCTGCAGCATTGTTAGTATGGAATCATCGGCTTTAATAGGATATAGCATATATCCATATGAAACGTATCCATTATGTCTGCCTACAATTAAACCTTCCGAAACTGCGGTTACAGCAGGTTTTAATTCATCATAATATGTGCTATCGCTGACAGACAGAGTATCATGTTGCAGAATATTAAATCTGTCCTGCTGTAGAATGAAATTATCTCCAATAGAGGTAGGTGATTCCTTGCACGATAAGATCATTAAAACTGAAAGCGGAATTAATATTTTCCAGTTTTTCAAAATTATTCTCCTTCAAAATCATTTAAAATAAAATTATATGCTTCTTCGAAATTTTCTGCAATACAATCCGGTTTAGTATTGCTTCTATTCATTTGTTCTAGTTCAGATCCGGTAATAGTATTCAGCAGTAAAATTGTTTTAACTCCTGCGTTTTTACCTGCGCTAATATCAGAAATTTTGTCCCCAATCATATACGATTTTTTGAGATCAACATCTAAGGCTTCTGCGGATTTCAATAATAACCATGGAGACGGCTTGCGGCACCGGCATTCTTCCGGAGAATTGAAATCAGGATGATGCTTACAATAGTAAAAAGCATCTATTTTGGCATCAAAACCCAATAAAAGGTTTATCTTATTATTTACCGATATTACTTGTTCCTCTGTGATAAAGCCTCTTGCTATTCCTGACTGATTAGAAATGACTATTGTTGTAAAACCCAAAGTGCCTTTAAGTTTCCGAATTCCTTCTTTTACATAAGGATATATTTCAACTTTTTCCGGATCGCCTATGTATCCGGTATCTATGTTTATAGTGCCATCTCTATCTAAAAAAACTGCGGGTCTGGACATATTTGGCTAATCAACCAACTTTTTGTATAAATCGAGATAGTGTTTAGCTGAATCTGACCACGAAAAGGTCGATTTCATTCCATTTTTTATTATCTTAAGCCAAGTATGTTTATCATTCGTATAAATTTCAACTGCATTTTTAATTTCTTTAATCATTTCCTTAATATCATACTTCTCAAACACAAACCCATTTCCTTCCGGAGTCTTTACACTATAATTCTGAACAGTATCAGCCAAGCCGCCCGTTTTATGAACTATAGGCACAGTTCCATAGACAAGACTATACATCTGGTTTAAACCGCATGGTTCAAATTTTGACGGCATGAGGAACATATCAGAACCAGCCTCAATTAAATGAGCAAGCCTTTCATCAAACCCAATGTAGCATGATAATTTGTCCGAATGTTTAGAAGCAAAATCTTCAAAGAATTTATGATATTTTCTTTCACCGGTTCCAAGAATTACAATTCTTACATCCATCTTCATAAGTTCAGGAAATGCTTTTTGCAGCAGGTCAAAGCCTTTAGTATCCGTAAGCCTTGAAATTATTCCAATAATAGGAATATTTTCGTCATATGTAAACCCAAAGTTTTCACATAGGGCTTTCTTGCTTTCTGCCTTATCCCCAAAATTTTTAATTGAATAGTTTTTAGGTAATAATTTATCTTTTTCAGGATTCCAGATATTCTCATCAATTCCATTCATGATACCATAAATATCTTTTTTCCTTTTTACCAGCAGATCATGCATCCCGTATCCGAATTCAATATCATTGCAAATTTCTTTTGAATATGTTGAACTGACCGTATTTATAATATCTGAATAGAGCAGGCCTGCTTTAAGAAAATTAACTTTATTATTATGAAAAATACCGTTTTCAGAATTTAATTGTTCAGGCAAACCGGTCTTATTGAAAGTCGATTTACCAAATATTCCTTGAGAGACAAGATTATGAATTGTAAATACTGTTTTTATAGATTTGAATTCTTCATTGTTTTTGTAAACAGTTTTCAGATATGCGGGAATTAATGCACATTGCCAATCATTACAATGGATAATATCAGGAATCCATCCAAGCTTCTGAATTAATTCAAAGATAGATTTATTCAGTAGAATAAATCTTTCATCGTTATCGTGAAACTCCTCCCCTGTTAAAGGATCATCATATAAACTATGCCTTGATACAAAATATTCATTATTATCCAAAAAATAAATCTGAACTCTTGCTTTCTGCCCCACAAGAAATGAAGAACGTAGTGAGAAATTTACAATTTTAGAACCAATGTTTGTTTTTAATTCTTTAAGCCGAACGACTTCATGAATTTTATATTTTCTTTCGTCTATGGAACCATACTTAGGAACAACTATTCTTACCTGATGTCCCATTTCGGTCATTTTTTGAGTAAGTGCAGAAGAAACATCGGCCAAACCGCCTGTTTTCATAAATGGAACTACTTCTGAGGTTACAAATAAGATTTTATACTTTTTTGAGGAAGGCATTATCACCAATCCTTAAATTTTTGATTTACAAAGTTACGAAATAAAAGGAAGACTGACAAAAATATTTGCATTTTGATAAATTTAAGGGGATTTTTACTTAGATTTTTTTAATAAAAATTAAGTTATAATGTTAACCTTACTTAAGTATCCCGCTCAAATAATTTCTGTCAATACCAATGGAATAAACTATAAAAAAGGGAAAGAAATGAATTCCCTTGATATTTCGACTGACCATAGCATAGTCATTGAAAATGGGCTAATAAAAGACATAATTTCGAATAAAAAGGCAGAAAAACGCAAATTTGATAAGATTTTGGATGTAAAGGATAAAGTTGTTCTTCCAGGGCTTATTGACTGCCATACCCATACAGCTTTTGCAGGCTCACGAGCTAACGAGTTTAGAATGAAATTGCAGGGAGCTACTTATGAAGAGATTGCAAAAACCGGCGGAGGCATAAATAAAACGGTTCAGTCGGTCCGAAGTTCAAGTTTTGAAGATCTGGTTAAACTAATAACTCCAAGAATAAAATACTTTATTAGCCACGGAATTACAACGCTGGAAATTAAAAGTGGTTATGGTTTAAGCTTTTATGATGAAATTAAGCTGCTGCAGGTTATCAACCATTTTAAGGTTAATTCAAAAATAGATATTATTCCTACCTTTTTAGGAGCACATACATTTCCTCCCGAATACAAGAATGACCAGGATAAATATGTAACTTTAATTATCAATGAAATGCTCCCTTTTATAAATCAGAAAAAACTAGCAAATTTTTGTGACGTTTTCTGCGAAAAAACAGCTTTCAGCGCCTCACAAACCGACAAAATATTCACGGCCGCTAAAGAATATGGAATGGGACTTAAGTTACACTCTGAGCAGTTTAATACGGTTGGCGGAATTGATATAGGGATAAAGCACAATGTTTCAAGTATTGACCATCTGGAAGTTCTTACAGATGAAAATCTTAATAAGCTGGCAGGAACGGAAATAGTATCTGTTTTGCTGCCGGGTGTTTCTTTCTTTCTAAACTATGGATTTGCTCCTGCCCGTAAAATAATTGACGGAAACGGTATTGTGGCTATTTCAACCGATTACAATCCCGGTTCTTCACATATAGCAGATTTGAACTTAATAATGGCATTTGCCTGCCTCAAAATGAAAATGACAGTAGAAGAAACTATAGCTGCTGTTACTATCAATGCTGCTAAAGCATTAAAAACAGAAAAGGAAGCCGGCAGTATTGAAATAGGTAAAAAGGCTGATTTTGCAATATTGAACAGCAACGATTATTCAGATATAATCTATAATGTAGGGAAAAATATTAATTATATGACTATAAAAAACGGTGAAATTATTTATCAATCAAATGAGGATTAAAATGAAAATTATTGAATGCGTACCTAATTTTAGCGAAGGAAAAAATGAGAAAGCGTTTGATGCCATTAAAGAAAAAGTTGCTAAAGAAAAAAACGTAAAACTATTAAGTTTGGAACCGGATGCGGATTATAATCGGGTTGTTGTTACGCTTGCAGGAGATGAAGAAGGTATAATTAACGGTGCAGTTGCTGCTTGTAAAGCTGCCTGTGATAATATAGATATGCGAATACATAAAGGGGAACATCCAAGGCTCGGTGCCTGTGATGTTGTACCATTTGTTCCTGTAAGAAATGTATCAATGGATGAATGTGTTAAAATATCGGAAAAGTTTGGTGAAAGAATTGCTAAGGAGCTTAATGTACCTGTATTTTTATATGAATTTGCAGCAAAAAAACCTGAAAGAAAAAGCCTTTCTTCAATCCGTCAAGGGGAATATGAAGGATTTGCAGAAAAAATAAAAGACCCGGCATGGAAACCTGATTTCGGCGAAGCTGTTTTCAATCCAAAGTTAGGTGCCCTTGTTACTGGTGCAAGAATTTTCTTAATAGCTTATAATGTCAATATTAATACAATGGATATTACACCATCGAAGGAAATTGCCGAACAACTTAGGGAATCAGGATATTCAAAACGTGATGCTGACGGTAAAATAATAAAAGTAGAAGGCAAACCAATTAAGGTTCCCGGAAGGCTTAAAGAAGTTAAAGGCATGGGTGTTGCTCTTGAAAAATATGGTGTGACTCAGGTTTCCATGAATCTTACAAATTATAATGTTACTCCAATTCATATTGCATTCGAAGAAGTAAAGAAAGATACTGCCCGATATGGTGTGAAGGTGAAAGGAAGTGAAATAGTGGGATTGGTGCCTCTTGAAGCCCTTCTTCAGGCCGGCAAATTCTATACTAACAATAAAACTAATGTTGAGAAAGAATTGGTTGAAGCAGCTATAGAGCACTTAGGTTTAAGTGAATTAAATCCGTTTAAGCCTGAAGAAAAGATTATTGAATACATGATCTAAATATCATTAAACAAAATGAATTGAAACTAAAGAGGAAAAGATGAACTTAGAAAAATCACTTGGAAATTATTTTAAAGAATTAGCTTCTAATTCCCCTACTCCGGGAGGCGGAAATGTTTCAGCCCTTTGCGGAGCCCTTTCTGCCAGCCTTGCCGCTATGGTGTGCGGTTTAACAATTGGGAAAAAGAAATATATTGATGTTGAAGTTGAAATGAGCCGGATAAAACCTGAACTCGAAGCTGCTCAAAAAGTATTCTTTGAACTTGGGGTTAAAGATAACATGGCATTTGATCTTGTAATGGACGCTTTTAAACTACCCAAGGAAACGGATGAACAAAAGGCAATCCGTTCAAATAAAATTGATGAAGCTACAATCGGCGCAGCCGAAGTTCCTGCTAAAGTATTACAAAAATGTGCTGAAATATTACCGCTTGTTTCAACAGTAGCTGCAAAAGGAAATAAAAATTCTCTTTCCGATGCAGGAGTTGCAATTAAACTGATTTCCACCGCAGCTTATGGTGCGTATTTGAATGTACTGATTAATTGTTCTTCACTAAAAACGAATACAAGAGCATCAGAATTAATGCAAATTTCTGAAAGTATATTAAATATGATTAATACCAAGACATTAGAAATTAATGATAATATTATAAAAGAGTTGAAAGGTTAGAAGTGAATTTTGATCAGGCAGAGTTAATTTATCTTAACTCTGTCTGACACCCTAAAAATTATTTATTCTCAAATTGAATTTTTATATCCCCCACAGGCCACCTTGCACGTAAATTCAAAGTATCTTGGTAAAAATGGAATTTTTCAGAAAATACAACAGGTTTAACTTTCCCTTTTGAATAAGTATTATTACCATCAGTATCAATAAATGACCACAATACATATTTACCCGGTACAACTTTCTTAAATTCGAAATTGCCCTTTTTATCCACCTTCTGCTTATAAGTTTTTTTATCCTTTTCAGCCTTTTCAAGCACCACATAAGTAGATTTAACAGTATCGATATTTGAAATATTGCCGCTTGCACCGGAAAAATCTAAATCATTTGAAAGTGAAAACTTCTTCTGGTAAAGTGAATCTATTGATTTGCCTGAAACATCTTTAAACTTTTTTTGATCCAGTTTTAATTTGATTTCACTTTTGGGTTTAAGCTTGCTTAAAATCTGCACATAGAAAGATGCATTATCAAAGTTATTGATTTTAAATTCAAGAGGCCCGCCTTTACTGTCAACTACAGAAATTCCTTCAGTTGGGGCTTTATTATCGAATCCATCATCAAACTGAACAAATATTTGAGGGTCCTCATAATCTAACAAATCACCAAGGTACTGCCCTGTCATTTTTAATATTTTAGGAGCAACTGTATCAGGTTTCTGATTATAAACTATCGAAGTGGATTCGTAAATTAATTTATTGCCTGTTTTATCGGATATATTTTTTGAAACTATATAGTATGATTCGGAACGTTTCAGCGAGTCCGGATAGGCAAGGAAATACTGATTTTGTTTCCCCTGGCCTTTGTAGAAATATTTCATATTTACTACAGCTTTAGAAACAGAATCAACCAGAGAAAAATTAGATGCATTAATTGAAAGGCTATCAACCGGTTTTGTAAATTCTAACAGAATATGATTCCTGTCTGTCATTGTAGCTTTATCAATATGAGGCTTAATAGTATCTTCAAAAGTCATGAAAAAGTTAAAATCATTAATATTATGTACGGATTTAGAAAGAGATGCCATATTATATGGAATACCAATATTATCAACTCCTGCTTTATAAATATAATCATGCAGGCGGTTATTCATAGCAAAGATATAATAATCACCATAACCTAATCCTGTAAGAAGATATTTACCGGTTTTGCCAACCTGAGAAATATAATCAGGCTGAATTTTAGAAATATCAGGTTCAGATTGTTCCTTTTTATATGCAAATATCATAATACCTGAAGGAAAATCTTCATAAACTTTTCCTGAAATCCTGCATGTATCTATAGAAGCTCCTGTAGAGAATGCAAAACTAAAAGTTTCATTCATTTTATTATTATTGGTCAAATCAGAAACATCTGCACCAATAGAAACAGAATAGGTGGTATTTTTCTTAAGTGAATCAGGAAATATTACTTCCAGGCTTTTTCCGCTCCAACTATACTCAAGGTCTCCAAATATTTTAGGAGAAATAAATATATTATCAGTAACACTCCTCTTATTAACATATTTCGAGAAAGTGATTTCAAATTTATGTCCGGTAAAATTAACAGTACCATCTTTAGGAATAACTTCCAAAATTTTAGGAGGCACAGTATCAATATCACCTCCGGGAGGAGGCAATTGATTTGCACAACCGGCAATAAATACGGCCATACAAAAGGCAAATAATATGTTTAAGGTTTTCTTGAACGAAGCCATTTTCTGTACATTCCAATATTTTTTTCATGTTCCGAAAAAGTTTTGGCAAAAACGTGCGATCCTGTTCCATCTGCAACAAAATAAATGTAACTATGTTTTTCAGGAAATAACGCAGCTAAAATTGCATCTTTACCCGGATTATTTATAGGTGCCGGTGGTAAACCTGCATGCAGGTATGTATTAAATGGTGATTCAATTTGAAAATCTTCTCTGCGCAAACCTCCTGTTTTTCTATCTCTAATAAGATACTGAACAGTTGGGTCAGCCTGCAGCGGCATTTTCATTTTCAATCTGTTATGGTATACTCCTGATATCCGTTTAAATTCTTTTACATTACGTGATTCGCCATCTATAATTGAAGCAAGAGTAAGTACCTGCTCCCTTGTCATTTTCATTACTTTCATTTGTGTTTTAAGAGAATCTGTAAAGAAATTATCCTGTGCATTTTTTAATCTGATTATTACATCCTTCTCTTTAGCATCTGCAAAGAAATAATAACCTTCAGGTAAAAGATGCCCTTCCAGTTTGCCAACAGGAATATTCAGCTTTTCCATAAAGGCTTCATCATTTTCAAGTTCCATGAATTTGGCCGAGTCTATTCCAAGCTTATTATGTAAAAAGGAAGCCAGTTTAACCTGGCCAATACCTTCAGGAATCGGGATTAGAACCTCCAGACAATGGGGCTGGTTAACAAACATGTCTATAAGTCCAAAATAACTTTGTCCATTGGGTATATAATAATTACCGGCTTTTATCTTTTTCGTTTGGCCTGAAAGATAAAAGGCAATTTTCATGTTCAGTTTATTTGGAATAATTCCTTGAGCGTATAAGGAATCGATGATCTGTGGTATTTGCTCCCCCTTTTCAACCTTAAACCGGTATGGAGCAGTTTGTTTATAATAATTAGGGTAAAAGAATGTATAGAGTAATATACCCAGCACAAGTAAGAAAAATGCCGCAATTATTATATAATCAGTTTTCTTTAAATTAAAAGAAATCTTTTTACCGTTTCTATAAAATAATTTATTTATCATTTATGATAATTTATAAAATTATCTGTAGATAATGAAGCATAAGCATTAAAATTATAATCGAACTTTTGCCCTGATTTAAAAATCCTGAACCCTCTTAAAGCAATCATTGCCGCGTTATCGCTGCAGTATTCAAAAGACGGAATTACTAATGGAATTTTTTTCTTCGATGAAACATTTTGAAATTCATTTCTCAAAGAAAGGTTTGCTGCAACTCCGCCGACTAAAGAAATAGATTTAACTTTAAATTGATTTAAAGCTTTGTTAACATTGCGCATTAAAGCATCGATAAGAGCATCCTGAAACGCATGAGCAATTTGATTTTTTACTTCTTCTGGAATGTTTTCCTTTGAATCATATTCCTTTTGAATAAAACGAAGTACAGAAGTTTTTAAACCGCTGAATGAAAAGTCGAATTCGTTTTTGCATCTTGCTACAGGGAAATGAATATCAGTAGAAATAACTTTAGCGGCTGCTTCAGAAATCATAGGCCCGCCCGGATATTTAAATCCAAGCATCTTGGCTGTTTTATCGAATGCCTCTCCGGCTGCATCGTCAATAGTTGTACCGAGTTTAACAATTTCAGCATCACCTTTAACAAGAAGAAGCAGTGTATGTCCGCCTGAAACTGCTAAACATAGAAAAGGAAATTCTGGTTTGTTATCCATAAGAAAACCGGAAAAAGTGTGCCCTTCAACATGGTTTACAGGAATAAAAGGTTTGTTTAATGAAAAAGATAACCCTTTGGCAAAAGTAAGTCCAACAAGTAAAGCTCCAATTAAACCCGGGCCTGCAGTACTGCAAATCAAATCAATATCTTTTATACCTATTTGTGCTTCTTTTAATGCGTCTTTTAATAATGGGGCTACCATTTGAAGATGAGCCCGGCTGGATAATTCGGGAACTACTCCCCCATATTCAACATGAAATGCCTGTGAAGATATAAGATTTGAAATTACTTTTTCATTTTCCAGGATAGAAACTGAGGTTTCATCGCAGGATGATTCAATACCTAATACTTTCATCAGCTTAACGAGAAGATACTCTTGAAAATATACCAGGCCACCTGAGGATTCTCTTTAAGCCTTCTTATAGAATATGCGTACCATTGCTTACCGTAAGGGACATATATCCTAATTTTATATCCGTCTTTATTAATTTTATCTCTATAATTTTCTCTTACCCCGTAAAGCATTTGAAATTCATATTTATCTTTTGAATATTTTTTTTCTTCTATTAATTTATATGCACCTTGAATTAAATATTCATCATGAGTAGCAATACCAGTATAATTTCCGTTATCAAGCATAAGCTCAAGAATATTTAAATAGTTGTCTCTTACTTCCTGCCTTTCTTTATATGCAATTTCAACAGGTTCAACATAAATGCCCTTGCAAAGCCTGTAATTCATTCCGGATTTATTCATTTCGGTTACATCCTGAATTGTCCTTCTTAAGTATGCCTGAACAACAATACCCACATTATTAAATTTTTGTTTAAGCTGCAAAACAAGATCAATTGTTAATGTGGTAAAGGGGGAATCTTCCATATCAATACGTACGAAATTATTATAGGATTTAGCTTTCTCAAGAATTTCCGATATTTGTTCATAACAAAAATCTTTATCCAATGCCAAACCGAGTTGAGTAGGTTTTACTGATAAATTAGCATTTAATTTATTACCTGCAATTGTATCTAAAACTAAAAGGCATTCATTCTTGGCTTCTTCGGCTTCTTTCTTTGTTTTTATCGATTCTCCAAGAACATCCATTGTTGCAAGAATTCCCTTTTCATTAAGGGCCTTAACTACTCTTACAGCATCTTCAATAGTTTCGCCGGCTATATATTTTTTTGCAAAGATATATACAATAGGTTTGGGAAGTATTTTAACAAAATTTACAATTAATTTATTTATTGAGTTCAAAACAACCTCAAATATTGTTACTGTTATTAATTGGCTGATAAACTTTCTATTATATTGAGAATCAATTCCGCTCTATTGCGTAAATCTTCTAAAGATGAATCGTTCTTAATTACAAAATCAGCATGGTCGCATTTCTCTTCATCTGAAATTTGATTATTCATTCTTTCAATTACTTTTTCTACTTTTACTTTATCCCTGGCAACAACCCTCTTTACCTTTTCTTCATCAGGTGAAAAAACAAGGATTACATAATCAAAATATTTTTCTATATTAGCTTCATAAATGAGAGCCGATTCAACAAAAGCGAGATTACTTTTATTCAGTTCTTTATCAAGTCGCAGCTGAACCTCTTTAGTAGTTGCCGGGTGAACAAGTGAGTTAATAAGATTGTTTTTATCAGGATCAGAAAATACTTTCTTAGCCAGATATTCTTTATTTAAATTGCCGTCTTTATAAGATTCTTCACCGAATGACTTAATAATCTTTTCTTTAATATCGTGGCTACTAATCATGAGTTCTTTTGCAATCTCATCGCTAGATAACACAGAATAGCCTTTCTTCTTAAATACATTGCAAACCTCAGATTTCCCTGAACCAATACCACCGGTAACTGCAATTTTAAATTTTTTCATACTTTTCCTGTTACTTAGCATAAGCAATTTTTCTAACTTCACGTATCACTGTCACTTTAATTTGTCCGGGATATTCCATTTCGTCCTGAATTTTCTGTGCAATATCATAAGCAAGCCTATCGCTAAAAACATCATCAACTTTATCAGGCTCAACAACAACTCTAACTTCCCTTCCTGCCTGAATAGCATATGTTTTGGCAACACCTTCAAATGATTTGGCTAATGTTTCAAGATTCTCAAGGCGTTTAACATAACTTTCAAGAGGTTCTCTTCTAGCGCCGGGGCGGGCACCGCTTATGGCATCTGCCGCTTGAACTAATGCTGAAATTGGATGTTCCATTTCAATATCTTCATGGTGACTTCCAATAGCATTCAGAACAATTGGGTGTTCATTATATTTCTTTGCTAATTCATATCCGATTAATGCATGAGGCCCTTCAACACTCTTATCAACAGTTTTACCTATATCATGCATTAAACCTGCTTTTTTAGCCAGCATTGCATCAAATCCAAGTTCTGCAGCCATAATGCCGGTTAAATATGCAACTTCAATACTGTGCTGTAATAAGTTCTGTCCGTAACTTGAGCGGTACTTCATTCTGCCGATATGTTTAATGAGTTCGACATGAACCCCATGAATTCCAAGCTGGATAAGAGTATTTTCACCTTCACGCTGAATTTCTTCTTCTAATTCTTGTTCAACTTTTTGTACAACTTCTTCTATACGTGCCGGGTGAATTCTACCGTCTGCAATAAGCCTTTCAAGCGAAATTCTTGCAACTTCCCTTCTGAATTGATCAAAGGCCGATAGAATAACAGCTTCAGGGGTATCATCAACAATTACATCAACACCGGTTGCGGCTTCAAATGCGCGTATATTTCTACCTTCACGGCCGATGATTCTACCCTTCATTTCATCATTCTGAATTTGGACAACTGAAACGGTACTTTCAACTGAGTGATCAACCGCGGTTCTTTGGATAGCCTGAACAACAATTTTCTGTGCTTCTTTTTTTGCTTCAAGCCGTGCGCTTTCTCTAATTTCTTTCAATTGCTGCGAAGCATCCGACTTGGCTTTGTTTATCATATTATCCATCAAAATCTTTTTAGCTTCTTCCGATGTAAGCCCTGCAATTTTTTCCAACTGTTGATTATTTTCACTAATTAACCTTTCGAGTTCGCTATTCTTCTTTGCAAACTCTTCACTTTGCTGGGTAATTTTCTTTTCTAGTTCTTTATTGGCTTTTTCTTTTTGAGTAACAAGCTCTATTTTCTTTTCAAGGCTGTCTTCTCTTTGTTCTAATTGCTTTTCATAGGAAAGCTGTTTTTGCCTTTTCTGATTTACTTCGTTATCAAATTCCTGTTTCTTCTTTAACCATTCATCTTTAACTTCAAGCAGCTTCTCTTTTTTTAAATGTTTAGAATCTTTTTCGGCGTCTTCAATTATTTTTGCAGCTTTTTCTTTTGCTTCAGAGATCTTATTCTTACTGAATTTAGAACTAATTAACCAGCCTAGAAAAAATCCTAAAGCGCCGGCTCCAATTAGAGCTACAAAAACCCAAATCACATTTATTTCCATATTTCCTCCAAAAAATACAGTATTTATTGCCGCAACTGCCAATTCTACAAGGAAGAACCCTTCCTTATAAGTGCGGGAAATTGCCCGGTATTTTTTACTTCCACTAGTCCCTTGCGGGATTCCGGCCTAAACCGGAATGAGGCCTGTAATACATACCGTAAGTCAAAACCCTGTAAGTGTTACTATTAGTTCTTACATGTATGAGAATTGACAGCGCGGCAAATTTAAGTTTGGCTTGAAATTAGGGGTGATTCAGATAAGAGAAGCTTGATTTTTTTTATTTTATCTGTGGCTTGAATGCTAAATTCTCTTGAATTATTCCTTTCAACAAACAAATCGTATGCAATGTTCAACGCAGCTAATATAGAAATCGTTTCGGAAGATTGTCCGGGTAATTCATTCCTTGTCTCTTCCATAATATTATTAACGTATAAAGCCAATTCTTCGGCTATTTCCTGATTATCAACCAGTAAGGAATATTCTTTATCAAATATTTTAACTTTCAGCTTCTTTTTCTCTGTCATCCTGTTTCAAAGCCCTAATCAATAGTAATTAAGAACTTAATTGACGATCAATTTTTATTATCAATTCATTTATTTTTTTTTTCAAATTATCTCTTTCATCGCCGGTACTTCCAAAAGAGGTAAATATTTCAGTATCAAAATTTGAGACGCCTCCGGTCAATTTCCTCTCAATATCCTCAATTTTCAACCTTAAAGCTTCGTTTTCCTTTTCTAATTGCTTTATTTTTTTATCTAAAGAAGAGTTTTTAGCAATAAACTCATTCCCTTTTTGTACTAAAAGGTAAACTTGTTTTTCTAAAGAGTTTATTTCTTCAAGAAAAACTGCATATTTAGAGTTATCTGCCAATAATTAACCTCTTAACTTTGCATCAAGTTTCTTTTCAACAAATTTTACTATTTGCCAAAATTCCTTTTCAACTTCATCTTCAGTAAGAGTTCTGCTTTCATTATAGAACTCTAATTGAAAAGCAAGGCTTTTTTTACCTTGACCTAAGCTTTCACTTCTAAAGATATCAAATAACTTTATATGATGCAATAAGTTAGAGTTAATTTCTTTTATGGATTTAATAACTTCATTTGAGGATATTTTTTCATCTAATACGAAAGCAGCATCTCTAATTACCTTGGGAAACCTTAATAATTCTTTAAATTCTTGAATATTTAAGCTAATTTCATTCAATAGTTTAATATTCAATTCGAAAAGGAAAACATTTTGTTCAATATCGAATAATTTAAGTATGTCCTTTTTTATCCTTCCAATCCGTGCAACACTAGCCTCGGCAGATTGATAACAAATAACATTATCTATGAATAAATCATTATCCAAATTCACTTCTTTTAATGAATTAAGTATTTTCAGTTTAGAGAAAAATTCTTCAGCAATTCCCTTAACATCATAAATATCAACTTCTTCTTTTTTACTGTACCATTCATCTTCACTTCTGCCGCCTGTAATTGCTGCAAGAAGATGCTCTTCTTCGCTAAACTGGCTGAATGAATCAATATTGCTTTCAGGTATATCAATATTTTTAAAAAATACTTTCCCAATTTCAAATAATTGTAAATCTTTTTCCTGCACTTTTATATTGCGCGAAATACAATTCAACATTCCAGGTAATAGCGAAGGGCGCAGATGAGACATATCAGAACTTTGCGGATTCATCATTGCTAACGGTTTGCCAAACTTATTTGCTATAGTGTTTTCTAAAAGTGAATTGGTTAATATTTCATAAAAGCCCATTCCGGTTAATACACTACGCATTTTATCTTTACTGCCTGATTCATCAATTCTTGCTTCAAGAACAACTGAAATATTTTTTATATCTGGTACTTTATCATAACCATAGACACGGACAATTTCTTCTATCAGATCAATTTCCCTTTCAATATCAGGGCGGAATAAAGGTACTTTCACTTTATAGTTTTCGGAATCAATTGCTTCAACTTCAAGTCCTAAGTTTTCAAGAATTTTTATTGCTTCCCTTTTTGGTATTTTATATCCGAGTATTCTTTCAATTCTTGAGAACCGTAATTTTACAATTTTCATTTTTAATTTTTGAGGATATGCATCAATCTCGCCTGATGCTGCTTCGCCGTCAGTTAATTCAGCAATTAAATGAGCAGCTCTTTTAGCAGCCCAAACAGTAATTTCAGGATCACATCCTCTTTCAAAACGGTATGAAGCATCGGTAGAAAGTCCTAACCTTCTTGATGTTTTACGAACTGATGACGGATTAAAATATGCGCTTTCAATCAATATATTTTTAGTATCGGATGTAACTTCCGAATTTTCGCCTCCCATAACACCGGCAATAGCAACAGAATTATTTGCATCACAAATCATCAAATCAGTACCGACAAGTTTTCTCTCTTTTGAATCGAGTGTAACAAAAGTTTCACCATCCAAAGCTCTGCGGACTAATATTTTTTTACCTTCTAATTTATCCAAATCGAAAGCGTGCAGCGGCTGTCCTATTTCATGCAGAATAAAATTGGTAACATCCACAACATTGTTAATAGGGCGCAAGCCAATACTTTTCAATTTTATTTTCAGCCATTCGGGGGATTCTTTTATTGTAACATTTTTAACAACTTTACATACATACCTAGGACATCCTATAGGGTCCTGAATTTCTACTTTAGCTAAATCAACACTTCTAAGTTTAGAGCGTTTTAATTCGATTTCAGGATAATTGACTTTGCGGTTAAATATAGCGGATAATTCGCGTGCAATACCAATATGACTTAGTGCATCTGCACGATTTGGTGTTATTGCAATATCAAGAATTACATCGTTAATATGCAATGCATCAGCAAGAGGCATGCCTGCTTCAAGATTTTGATCAAGAACCATAATGCCAGAGTGATCCTCACTTAATCCCAGTTCCTTTTCTGAACAGATCATTCCGAATGATTCAATTCCGCGTAATTTAACCGACCCTATTATAAAATTACCATCAGGAATAACTGCGCCCACTTTTGCAAAAGCTATTTTTTGTCCTGCTTCTACATTCGGAGCACCGCAGACTACCTGGACATCCTGCACACCGTCAAAGATTTTACAGAGAGAAAGCTTGTCTGCATTAGGATGTTTTGATTTTTCCTTAACAAATCCAACGACAAAATTTTCATATTTACTTGCTTTATAATCAACCTCTTCAACTTCAAGCCCCGAGATAGTAATTTTATTAACAATTTCATCGGTGGGAATATCATTCAGATTAATATAATCTTTTAACCAGTTTAATGAAATTTTCAAGATTACGCCTCTTTAAAATTGTGTTAAAAACCTTTTGTCATTATCAAATAATGTCCTGATATCAGAAATATTATATTTCCTTAGTACCTGCCTTTCAACACCCATTCCAAAAGCATAGCCGGAATATTTTTCCGGATCTACACCAACATTAATAAGCACATTTGGGTCAACCATACCGCATCCTAATATTTCCATCCATCTGCCCGGTTTATCTTTCGGTTCCCACCATATATCAACTTCCGCACTTGGTTCAGTAAAAGGGAAAAAACTTGCTCTGAAACGGTAAACCACGTCATTGCCGTACAATGTTTTAATAAAAGAAACCAGGGTAGCTTTTAATTCAGCAAAAGTAACATGCTCATCAACTAATAATCCTTCAACTTGATGAAATAAGCAATAGCTCTTATAGCTTAATGCTTCATTCCTGTAAACTTTGCCCGGCATTATGGCACGGATAGGAGGTTTTTTAGATTGCATTAAACGAATTTGTACAGGAGAGGTATGCGTCCTCATTAAAAAACCTTTGTTGATAAAGAAGGTATCCTGCATATCGCGTGCAGGATGATCCTCAGGAAAATTAAGGGCTTCAAAATTATTATAATCGGATTCTAATTCCGGTCCTTCATAAACCGAAAAACCCAAACCGGCAAAGATTGTCTTAATCTCATCCATGGTCTGGGTAATAAGATGCTTGCTTCCTATGCTTCTTTTTCTGCCGTTTAAGCTTAGATCTAACTTATCCGTTACTTCTTCCGATTCACTTTCCAGTTTACCCTTCAACAGATCAAATTTTTCCTGGCATTCATTTTTAAACCGATTTAACACCTGCCCATATTTCGGCTTTTCTTCTTTAGGTAAATTTTTAAAATCTTCAAAAAGAAGCGTAATTAGTCCATTCCTGCTGAAAAATTTAATGCGGAGTTCTTCCAGAGCTTTAAGGCTTCCGGTCTGGGATAAATCAGTGTTAAAAAGCATTCCTAATTCAGAAATTCTATCTTCCATTTCTTCCCCGAAAATTTAAAAAAAACCCCTCTGCAAATTTAAAATAAATTTTTCGAGAGGGGGAAAAAATCATTTTGTTACAAAAGAAACCAAATCTGCAAAGGCTTTAGGATTTTCAACAGATAAACTAGCAAGTAATTTTCTGTTAATATCTACACCTTTAACATCAAGCGCATGAATAAGTTTAGAATAAGTTGTACCAGATAATCTGGCAGCTGCATTTATTCTAACAATCCAAATTTGCCTGTATGTTCTTTTTTTCAGTTTTCTATCGCGATAAGCATGCAAAAGGCCTTTTTCAACATGATGTTTAGCAACTGTAAGAACTTTACTGCGTGCTCCCCAGTAGCCTTTAGCCATACTAAGTAATTTTTTTCTTCTTTGTTTAGATGCGACTTTGTTTTGTGATCTTGGCATGACTTACTTACTCCAATTATTGTATCATTGATTTTACTCTCGGGGTATCTGCCGGAGAAACGAGAGTAGCTTTTCTTAAATTTCTTTTTCTTTTCTTCGATTTCGAAGTTAAAATATGGGATTTAAAAGCTTTATGTCTTTTAATTTTCCCGGAACCTGTCTTTTTGAAAGATTTCGCGGCTCCTCTGTTACTTTTCATTTTGGGCATAATTGAACCTATATCCTAGTTATGATTTCTTTTTCTTAATTTTGCTCGGCGCCAGAATAGCATGCATGGTTTTACCTTCAAAGCTTATATCCTGTTCAACTTTTGCAACGTCTTCAAGTCTTTCAATAAATCTTTTCAGTAAATTTTCACCATGTTCAACATATGCTAACTCACGCCCTTTAAATATAACCGAAACTTTAACTTTATTTCCTTCATCCAAAAAATTAGCCGCATGTCTTGCTTTAAAATCAAAATCATGCGTGTCTGTATTCGGATGCAATCTAATTTCTTTAAGAACGATAACCTGTTGTTTCTTTTTTTGTAATTTTTCTTTCTTCTGTATATCGTATAAAAATTTTCCGTAATCAATTATCTTACAAACAGGAGGTACTGCCTGAGGAGCTATTTCAACTAAATCCATCCCTCTCTGTTCTGATTTTTCTAAAGCCTCTTTTACTGTTACAATTCCAATTTGTTCACCGTTGGCGTCGATTAAACGTACTTGCGGTGTTTTTACAATTTCAGTATTTACACGGTATTTTATTGGTAAGATGATTACCTCTCTTAATTGTTATTAACTTTGCTATTTATTTCTTCTTTAATATCAGAAATAAACTGCTCGAGCTTAATGCTCCCTTTATCGCCTTCTTTATGCTTGCGGACGCTTACAGTATTTCCGTCTTTTTCTTTTTCTCCTACAATAAGCATGTAAGGTACTTTTTGAGTTTCCCAATCGCGTATTTTATAACCGATTTTTTCATTTCTTTCGTCTAACTCAACAATAATATTATTCTTTTTTAATTCATCAGCTACTTTTTTAGCATAATCAAAAAAGTTCTGTGAAACCGGTATAACTGCCGCTTGTACAGGTGCAAGCCACAATGGGAAAGCACCTCCGTAATGTTCAATCAGAACGCCGAAGAATCTTTCAAGAGAGCCTAGCAAAGCTCTGTGTATCATAAATGGCCTATGTTCTTTACCATCTTCACCAATATACTTCATATCAAATCTTTCAGGAAGGTTCCAGTCGAACTGGATTGTGGTCATCTGCCATTCACGGTTAAGTGCATCCTTAATTTTAATATCAATCTTAGGGCCGTAAAAAGCACCGCCGCCTTCATCTAATTCATATTCTAAACCTTCACTTTTAACCGCTTTGATAAGGGAATCAGTAGCTTTTTCCCAAAGAGAATCTTCTCCAATTCCTTTTTCAGGCTTGGTCGCAATATAATATTTCAAATTTGTAAATCCGAACGATCTCCAAATGTAATTTGAAAATCTTATTACACCAACAATCTCATTTTCCATTTGTTCTTCAGTACAGAACAAATGTGCATCATCCTGAGTAAATCCTCTTACTCTTAACAAACCATGCAATACACCACTTTTCTCATATCTGTAAACTGTACCAAGCTCGGCCCACCTTAAAGGTAAATCCCTATATGATCTTAATTTGGTTTTGTATATCATTATATGAAAAGGGCAATTCATAGGTTTAATAAAATAATTTTGATCATCAATAACCATAGGAGCGTACATATTTTCTTTATATGTAACTAAATGCCCGCTTGTTTCCCAAAGCCAGCTTTTACCCATATGCGGAGAATATAAAATATCATAACCGTTTTCTAAATGAGCTGAACGCCAAAAAGTTTCAATAGTATTTCTAATACGAGAGCCTTTAGGATGCCAATAGATTAAACCAGCACCTGCTTCTTCATGGATGCTGAATAAATCAAGCTGTTTGCCAAGTTTGCGGTGATCGCGTTTTTTTGCTTCCTCAAGGAAAATCAAATAATCATCAAGCATTTTTTTCTTAGGAAAAGAAATGCCGTATATTCTTTGCAGCTGTTTATTCTTTTCATCTCCACGCCAATAAGAACCGGAAATCGTTAACAATTTAACATATTTAATTTTTCCGGCAGATGGAAGATGAGGACCAGTACAAAGATCTGTAAAATCCCCTTCATTATAAGTGCTGATAACAGTCTTATCATCCAATTCACTTATAATTTCCTGTTTATAATTATCCCCTTTGGCTTGGAATAAATTCAAAGCTTCAGATTTAGAAACTTCTTTTCTAACAAATGGCTGATCCTTACCTGAAAGTTCGGCCATTTTATGTTCTATTTTAACTAAATCTTCATCAGTCAGATTAGTGTTAATATCAACATCATAATAAAAGCCCGATTCAATAGCCGGACCAACTCCAAATTTGGCTTCAGGAAAAATAGATTGGACTGCATGAGCCATTAAATGTGAAGTAGAATGCCAATATGTCTCTTTTCCAATAGGATCATCGAATGTATAAATTTTTAACTCGGAATCGGAATTGATTGGAGTTGAAAGTTCTTTAGTAACACCATTAATGTCACACACAAGAGCTTCTTCGGCAAGTTTCCTGGAAATTGACTGAGCTACTTGAAAAGCAGTTATGCCCGAATCAAATTCTTTTTCGGAACCGTCTGGAAATTTTATTTTAATTTTATTCATAGTCATTTTAAAAATAAAAAAAAACGGAGCTTACTCCGGAATCGTGGGTTCTATAGGATTCGAACCTATGACCTTCTGCACGTCAAGCAGACGCTCTAACCAACTGAGCTAAGAACCCTACAACTTGTACCGAGGGCCGGACTCGAACCGGCACGGGTGAAACCACCCACAGGATTTTAAGTCCTGTGCGTCTACCTATTCCGCCACCCCGGCAAATAGGAATGCAAATATATATATTATATGACTTTCCCGCAACAGTTTAAGATATTTATTTAAACATTTAA
>TBL_comb47_HYPODRAFT_10000763_pt1 | contig 42622 bp, 40 predicted proteins | sample TroBogypolimnion_40_FD_10682 | JGI IMG/M metagenome (IMG submission 10682)
GGTTGCTAGTATAGTGCATGAGTGTTACCTCTTTTGATTTAGATTAAGGATTCGACACCCATATATCTAAATCGGTAACGCTCTTTTTTTCAAGCCCAGTGTCAGATTAGGTCGAGACTAGTACAATACAGGTGATATTTGTGGACATCCTGCAGACTACAATGAATATTACATTAATGCCCATTATAAAGATTTAATTACAGCCAAGGCTTCTTTAGCTAATGACTTCTGGGGAACTAATCACAACGTATTTAACTACGAAACCATTGCAAGATACCCAATCACTGACTATTTAGACATTTCTGGCGGCGGTGGATACAGCGCTACTAGAGTTGCCGTAGGATCAGATCACGCTTTTTGGAATGCTGGTATTACCTACTTTTACAAAATTGTTTCATTAGATTTCCGTTATATGGATTCTACAAAATTTGCGACCATTAATCATTTTATGCTTCCCAGTAAAGATGCATTTGAACCACCTGTAATTAGCTCTACTTTCTTATTTTCTGCATCTCTAGGATTTTAAACTCCAAACGCAGCTATAAATAATTTATAGCTGCGTATCAAGGTAAAGCTCTTCTACCTTAAGCCTTGCCCAAGGTGTTTTTCTTAAAAACTTAAGACTCGATTTAATACTGGGTTCATGAGTAAAGCATCTGATATCGATTATCTCCCCTAAGTTTGTCCAGCCGTAATGAGCAACAAGTTTTGTTAATATCGTTTCTAACGATAAACCGTGCAATGGATTATTAGCTTGAATTGTGCTCACTGTTATTACTCGGCTTTTTGACTGAATGTTACCACTTCTTTAGGATCTGGCATCTTTTTAGCGGCCGCTTTTTCCTCATTAGACAGGTAAGTTCCGATAAATATAAAACCCATGATAATTAAATATACCAATGAGGCTACACGTCTCGCTTTTTTACTATGTTCGTAATTTGTCATATTAACCCTCTTATCCCATTCTATATTTTCACAACTACAAGTCATTAGGCTAATAATTTATCTTGTAACTTTTTAATTTCATCACGCATTCTTGCCGCTTGCTCAAATTCCAGATTCTTTGCATAACGATACATTTCATCTTCTAATTGCTTAATTTTTTTACCCACTTGCTTGGGTGTCAACGCACTATAATCCGGTTTATGCTCAGCAACTTTACTTAGAGGCTTATCTGAAGAAACACCTGAGCCTGGGATAGAAACTTGCAGAATATCTGTAATAGACTTAAAGATAGTAGCTGGCTCAATGCCATGTTCGATATTAAACATGTGCTGTTTTTCTCTCCGACGCTCAGTCTCTTCTATGGCTTGCTGCATAGACTTAGTTATACGATCTCCATAAAGTATCGCCTTACCATGACTGTTTCTTGCTGCCCGACCAATCGTTTGAATTAATGAGACGACTGAACGTAAAAAGCCTTCTTTATCCGCATCTAAAATAGCAACCAAAGAAACTTCTGGAATATCTAACCCTTCTCTTAATAAGTTAATTCCTACCAGAACATCAAACTTACCCAGCCGTAAATCTCGAATAATCTCGACACGTTCCACCGTATCAATATCAGAGTGTAAATAGCGCACCCGAATACCATGTTCGGTTAAATATTCAGTTAAATCCTCTGACATCTTTTTTGTTAACGTGGTGACCAAAACCCGTTCTTTAACTGCTATGCGCAGATTAATCTCTGACAATAAATCATCTACTTGGGACTTAGCAGGTCTCACTTCAACTATAGGATCCAGTAACCCCGTCGGCCTAACTACCTGCTCAGCAAAAACACCCGAGTGAGCTCTTTCGTAGGGGCCCGGCGTTGCAGACACATAAATACGTTGGGGGGATTTAGCTTCAAACTCATCAAACATCAAGGGACGATTATCCAAAGCAGAAGGCAATCTAAAGCCGTACTCTACTAAGGTTTCTTTACGAGAACGATCCCCTTTATACATGGCCCCTATTTGCGGCACCGTCACATGACTTTCGTCAATTATAACCAATGCATCATCAGGTAAATAATCAAACATAGTGGGGGGAGATTCACCTGAGGCCCTGCCCGACAAATAACGTGAATAGTTCTCAATGCCCGAACAATACCCCACTTCTAATATCATCTCAATATCAAATAACGTACGCTGTTCGAGTCGTTGCGCTTCGACTAACTTATTGAGTCCACGCAACTGCTCTAGACGCTCTTTTAATTCAATTTTAATAGCTTCAACCGCGGCTAATAATTGCTCTCGCGGCGTCACATAATGGCTTTTAGGGTAAACCGTGTACCTAGCGACTCTATTGATAATCTCCCCTGTTAAAGGATCAAATAAGGATAATCGCTCTATTTCATCATCAAACAACTCAATTCTTAAAGCGTCACTATCAGATTCAGCAGGAAAGACATCAATCACATCTCCTCTGACGCGATAAGTGGCTCTACGAAGTTCAACATCGTTTCGGATATATTGCATTTCTGCTAAGCGACGTAATATATCTCGCTGTTTAATCAGATCACCCACCACCAAGTGCATAACCATTTTAAAATACGACTCTGGCTCACCTAAACCATAAATAGCCGACACAGTCGCTACAATAATTGTATCGGGTCTTTCTAATAAGGCCTTGGTCGCAGACAAACGCATTTGCTCAATATGCTCATTGATAGCAGCATCTTTATCAATAAAAGTATCAGATGCAGGCACATAGGCCTCGGGCTGATAGTAATCATAATAAGACACGAAGTATTCCACACTATTTTCAGGAAAGAACTCCTTCATCTCTCCGTATAATTGTGCCGCCAAGGTTTTATTAGGTGCCATAATCATGGCAGGACGCTGTACCGTATTGATGACATTAGCAATCGTGAATGTTTTACCCGAACCCGTGACACCTAACAAGGTTTGATGAACTTCACCATCACTCAAGCCCTCAATCAGTTCATTAATGGCAGTAGGCTGATCACCAGCAGGTGCAAATCGACTGTGAATTTTAAATTCTTTTTTCAATGCCACTCTCAATAGATAGTTTTTTTAACGTGGGGTTATTAGCAAGTTATAAGACATAGCGTATAATCACGAACATTTATGACAATTCTCTTACATGGCGGAATATGAGCATTACACTTTCACATAGAGTCAAAGCAGTTAAACCATCACCTACTTTAGCAATTACTGCCAGAGCAGCGCAAATGCGTGCAGCGGGTAAAGACATCATTGGCCTAGGTGCTGGAGAACCCGACTTCGACACCCCTGATCATATTAAAGCCGCAGCTGTTAAAGCACTAGACAGTGGCTTTACAAAATATACCGCAGTTGATGGCACTGCTGGTTTAAAAAAAGCCATTATTGCAAAATTTAAGAACGATAATGGTCTAGATTACGAACCCAAACAAATCTTAGTTTCTTGCGGCGGCAAACAAAGTTCATATAACCTAACTCAAGCACTACTCAATGCTGGTGATGAAGTTATCATACCTGCGCCATTCTGGGTTTCATATCCTGATATGGTGCTATTAGCTGATGGCGTACCCGTTATTATTGACACCACTCAAGAACAACACTTTAAAATCAGCCCCGCACAACTTCGTGCTGCGATTACTGATAAAACGCGTTTAATATTTATTAACAGCCCTTCTAACCCATCAGGCGTTGCCTATAACCTGGATGAACTTAAAGCGTTAGGCGACGTATTAGCAAACTATCCAAATATTATCATAGCCACTGATGATATGTATGAGCACATACTTTGGAATCAAGGCACTTTTGTAAATATTCTAAATGCTCATCCAGAATTTTACGACCGCACTGTCGTAATGAATGGTGTTTCTAAAGCTTACTCAATGACTGGCTGGCGGATTGGTTATGCGGCAGGGCCAGAAAATTTAATTGAAGCCATGTGCACGATTCAATCACAAAGCACATCTAACCCAACATCAATATCACAATATGCCGCAGAAGCCGCTTTAAATGGCGACCAAAGCTTCATTACTCATATGTGTGTGGAGTTTAAAAAACGTCATGATTATGTGGTTGCCGAACTCAATAGCATTGATGGCATAGAATGTTTAGAAACTGATGGTACCTTCTATGTATTCCCTAACGTACAAAAATTAATTGATCGTTTAGACGGCATCAATAACGATCTTGAGTTTTCAGATTATTTAATTGAAAAAGCCGGTGTTGCTTTAGTACCTGGCTCTGCTTTTGGTTCAGAAGGTCATATTAGAATTTCTATCGCGACCAGCATGGCAAATTTACAAAATGCTTTAGAGCGCATTAAAAACGCTATCTAGACACGCTATAAATGCACATTGCCCTAAGCTGCGTTTAGGGCAATGCGCTCAATCTTTTACCACACACCCACATTAGTCGCTGATACCCAAGGCTCTTGTGGCTTTAATGGCTGACCTTTTTGTAAAAACTCAATGGATATTCCATCTGGCGATCTAATAAAAGCCATATAACCATCACGCGGTGGTCTATTAATAATGACACCTTTTGCTGCTAAACGTTCACAAGTTTGATAAATATCATCCACTTCAAACGCTAGATGACCAAAGTTTCGACCACCGGTGTAATCTTCAATATCCCAGTTGTAAGTTAACTCTAATAATGGTGCTTCTTTATTTAAAGCTTGCTCAGCATCTAAAGGCGCATACAAATAAACCAAGGTAAAGCGGCCCACTTCACTTTCATAACGACGGCTTTCAACCAAGCCTAATTTATTGCAAAAGAAATCTAATGAGTCGGCTAAATCTTTAACGCGAATCATAGTATGTAAATAGCGCATATCGCTTTAATCCTCAAAATCTAATAAACAAATAGAGTTCTTCTTAAACAATTTTTTCTAATTTGCTGTGCTTAAATGAATAAGCAAAATACACGATCAACCCTAACACCAACCAAACAAAGAATCTCAACCATGTAATGACTGGAAGAAAAGCCATTAAAGACCCACAAGATAGGATGCCTAACAACGGAAACAATGGACTTAGGGGTGTACGAAAGGGTCTCTCTAAATCGACATGCGTAATACGCAACACGATCACACCCAAACACACTAAAACAAACGCAGCCAAGGTACCAATATTAACCAATTCAGCCAGTTCCCCTAAAGGCACAAAGCCCGCAATCAAAGCCATAATGACACCCGCAATAATAATAACCCTCACCGGAGTTTGAGTCTTTTCATTCACTTGGCTAAAGAAGGGGGATAACAAACCATCACGGGACATAGCGAATATAATCCGCGTCAAACCATAATACAAAACCAACATGACTGTGGTTAAACCAGAAATAACACCGGTAGAAATAACCGCCGCGCCCCATTTATAACCTAACAAACTTAAAGCATGAGCCACAGGTGATGAAACATTCAGTTCTTTATAATTAACAACCCCCGTTAACAAACCTGATACCAAAATATAAATGATAGTGCAGAAAACTAATGAACTGACGATACCAAAAGGTAAGTCACTCTGAGGGTCTTTAGCTTCTTCAGCAGCGGTAGACACCGCATCAAACCCTACATATGCAAAAAACACTAAAGAAGCACCTGCAAAAACACCTATTGTTTGGCCATCAGGTAAAGTATGAAACCACCCAAAAGGCATAAAGGGATGCCAATTCTCTGGATTAACATTAAATAGCGCAATAGTAATAAAAATTGCAATGGTAACTAATTTAACAGCGACCATGATGTTATTCGCTTTAGCGCTATGCTTTACACCGGCTATCAATAGGAACATTAATATCAATATGATAGCTGCAGCTGGTAAGTTAATTATCCCACCTAGAGAAGGCGCTTTAGTCAAACCATCAGGCAAACCAAAACCTATTGCACTCAAAGCATTGTTTAAATATCCCGCCCAGCCATTTGCCACCGCGGCGACAGATATGGTATATTCCAACAGCAAGTCCCAACCGATAATAAAAGCAATTAACTCTCCAAATGCCGCATAACTATATCCATAAGCACTTCCACATCCCCCAATAGCGGCGGATAACTCTGCATAAGATAAGGCGGCAAAAGTACACGCGAGTCCCGCAACAACAAAAGATAAAACAATAGCTGGACCGGCTTGTGTAGCCGCTGCAATACCAGTCAATACAAATATACCAGTACCAATAATGGCACCTACACCCAGAAAGGCTAAATCCCAGGCCGATAAACAGCGCTTTAAGACATGGCTATCATCAGAATGAGAGTCAATTTGCTTAGTTCGAAAAATCTTGAGCGCCATATTTTGAACACCTATAATGGAATGTAAGAATTAAGAGAGAATATTAATAATGCGGTGGAATCTCATCTGTCATTTCGCCTAAATGTTTAGCTTCGGTTGAGATACTTTTAATACGATCATTTAGCATTTTACAAGTCGCTTCCAATCGACTAATTTGCTGTTGTTGCTGACTCACAATACGATTTAAATCTTGCAATAAATCCTCTTGATAAGCCACTTTAATTTCTAACTCTATTAATCTAGATTCATCCATATTAATTTTTAAATCACTTTTGAGAACTGTTGCTGATGTTTTTGGGCTAAATATTTATCAAAAACCATGCAGATATTTCGGATTAAAAAACGACCCGCAGATAATACTTCGATACCTAATTCTGTTAAATTCAGTAAACCATCTTCTTCCATTGGTTTTAATGCCTCGAGTTCTGACCGAAAATACACCTCGAAACAAATAGCATAAGCTCTTTCTATTTGCGAGTACGTTAATTGAAAATTACAAATTAATTGGGTAATAACCTCGGCTCGACATTTATCATCTTCATCCAAAGCCACTCCTTTGAACACGGGCAATTTATCCTGACTGAGTAACTGTTCATAAGACTCTAAATCTTTGACATTTTGACTGTACACGTCACCGACTCGCCCAATAGAAGTAATTCCAAAACCAATCAGATCACAATCGGAGTGTGTCGAATAACCTTGAAAATTTCTATATAACTTGCCTTCTCTTTGCGCTATGGCCAATTCGTCATCTGGCTTTGCAAAATGATCCATACCAATATAAACATAACCCGCCGCCAATAAGGTCTGTCCTACCATTTGCAAGATATCTAACTTAACCTTGGCATTAGGCATATCCGCGTCATTTATTTGCCGTTGAGTTTTAAATCGAGTGGGCATGTGTGCATAATTAAAGATCGAAAACCGATCTGGACTCACTTGTAAAACCTTATCTAAGGTTTTAGAGAAGCTTTCTACTGTTTGCAAAGGTAAACCATAAATCAAATCAATATTAGTCGAACGAAACCCTTCCGCCCTAGCCTGCTCAAGTACACCAAATGTTTTCGCTTCAGTTTGCAAACGATTAACTGCTTTTTGCACAGCGGGATCAAAATCTTGCACCCCCAAACTAATACGATTAAAACCTAAACTGCGTAAATGCTTAATCGTCTCTGAGTTCGTTTCTCTTGGATCAATCTCAATAGAATACTCACCCGTGTCATCTTCTTTTAATGAAAAATGTTGGCGAGTTGCATCCATGAGTTGCTGCATCTGCTGAGCATTTAAAAAGGTCGGTGTACCTCCACCCCAATGCAGTTGATTAACAACCCTATTAGAATCAAATAAACTACCTTGTAAGGCAATTTCTTTTAATAAATTAGCGAGGTAAGGCTCAGCGTGCTGACGGTTTTTTGTGACTATCTTATTGCAAGCGCAGTAAAAACAAACGGTGTCACAAAAGGGAATATGAAAATACAGTGATAAGGGGCCACCCAACGCATTAGATTTAACGATCTCTTCTCGATAATGCGCTTCTGTAAATCCATCATGCAATTCTAAAGCTGTCGGATAAGAGGTGTAGCGTGGCCCAGCTTTATCATAACGTTTAATTAAATCTAAATCGAAAACAAGAGATTGGTCCATTATTTAATGGTGCCATTAATTATTATTTTATGATGTGTTTTATCATCGATTGAAACTGACTCTACAACTCCAATTAAGTCACCCGGTTGTTGCATAGCATTACCGGAAGTCGATATTCTAGCCAACAATTTCACTTGTGGAAAACTAGATAACTTCATAGCAGGCATCATCGCCATTGCATCATTTAAAGTGACCGTTAAAGGTAAATCTGATACTTTTTTACGCTCGATAGCTAAAGGCATCTTTGGACCAGACAATGCTTGTGCATAGATAAAAACGATATCACCAGCCTTAGCAGATGCTTTTAATTCATCAGCAAGACTTACATCAATAGTTACCTCAACGCCTGAAACCCAAGCTACTGTCGTTTTATTAGTCGTTTCACCTGCTTTTATTTGTGGATTTTCTGCCAACAACTGATCTAATAAGCCATTTATGTTTTTATAATCTTCAGTATCAGGAGATAATAAACCTAATAATTTTTTCCATCTATCATAAGCCGCTTGATCTTCACCACTTTGAGCTTTAGCCATACCCCCTAACCACAAAGCTTCCATGTTCTCAGGCTCTAAAGTTAAAACTTTAGTGATTAAGTCACTTGGCTGACCGATTAAACTTTTATCATTGTTACTCGCTAACGCATCAGCATATAACATCATTACTTCTGGTTTCTCACCTAATATTCTATAAGCATTAGCCAAAGCATCAACTGCTTTAGGGTATTGCTCTAAAGCACGATAAGAACGACCCAACATTAACCAACCCTGTCCATCGTCCGGATTCGCATTCATTTTTTCTGCTAAACGATTAACCATTTTGCCGATTTCAGCAACTTTTGCAGTTTCTGTGTCAACTGACATTTCTGCTGTATGACTCACGGCGGGGTAATTACCTAATAAGAAATACAGACCCGTAGCCAATAATGGTATAACCAATATTACCGCATAGACTGCCCATCGACCTTGGTCATTAAGGGTTTGAATTGACTTTTTTATATCTAGGTCATCGCTTAACGCTAACTCAAGATCAGCTAACTGTTCTTCATATTCCGCGTCACTCAATGCACCAGACAACTTACTTTCTTTAAGTTCTCGTAATCGTGATTTAGCAATATTAATATTTTCTTGATCTAAATCCACAGGTGCTATGAGTTGTTTACGCCAGAAAGCAGGCAGAACGAATAAAAATACCGTTAATATTAAAGTACTAACAATTAACCAAAATAAAATATTCAAGACTGATCACCTTTTTCTAACAAACGACGGATTTTGTTCTGTTTATCAATATCAAGCTTTAGCTCATTATTACTCACGCCTTGTTCAGATCTGAGCGCTCTTTTTTGTCTTATAAAAATATATACAATGATTAAGCCCAAAACTAAGAAAGCTCCGGGGGCAATCCATAGCAATAAAGTTTTACCTTTAAACGCGGGCTTATACAAAACGAAATCACCATAACGATCCGTCATAAATTGAATAATTTCATCATTTGATTTGCCTTGTTCCAACATCTCAGACACTTGTCTACGCAGATCAAAAGCTAACTCAGCATTAGAATCTGCAATCGTCTGATTTTGACATACTAAACAACGCAACTCTTTGGTTAAGAGCTCATAATTTTCTTGTAGTTTAGGGTCAGCTAGTTGACGAGCATCTAAAGCAGAACTAGTTTGGGAAATTAAGAAAAAAACAAAGATCCAATATTTCATCATCAAGATTCCGCTTGTAATTTAGCAATGAGCGGCAACAATACGTTTTGAACATCTTGCGATGTAACAGGACCTGTTTGTTTATGACGAATGACGCCTTTTTTATCTATCACAAACGTTTCAGGTACCCCATAAACTCCATAATCGATACCAATACGGCCTTCCTGATCAGTAATACTCGTATTATAAGGATTGCCCAAAGTTGCCAACCATTTCTTAGCATCTGCAGGCTCATCTTTATAATTAAGACCAATAATAGTAACTAAACTTTTATTGGCTAAATCATTAAGAACAGGATGTTCACTTCGACAAGACACACACCAAGAAGCCCAAACATTTAACAACCAAACTTGACCTTTTAAATCCTCAGGCCTTAATTTTTCTTCTGTCGCTTCAAGTTTTGTAGCAATAAAACTGGGGGCTGGTTTATTAATAAAAGGGGATGGTATTTCGCTGGGATTCAGGTTTAAACCTATGCCAAGAAAAACGGCTAAGATAATAAACAGAACAAGAGGAATAATATATTTAAGCATTAATAATGACCTTTATTTAGAAAGTCGATATCTTTTATCACAGGCCGCCCACAATCCTCCGGCCGCCATAAATAAAGCACCTAACCATATCCAACGAATGAAAGCTTTATAATAAATTCTTAAACTCCACGCACCTTTATCACCTAAAGGTTCACCAATCGCTACGAACAAATCTCTGTACAATCCCGCATCAATAGCTGCTTCGGTCATAGGCATCGTTCTTACTTGATAAACTCTTTTTTGTGGTTCTAACTTAGCTACCTCTTGTCCTTGATAAGTCACCGTAACAAAGGCTTGCTGTGCAATGTAATTGGGGCCTTTATTTTGTTGAACGCCGTGAAACTCAAATACATAACCTGACATCTCTATGGTTTCATTTGGTGCTAAACGCACATCTTTCTCAACACTATAAATAGACGTTAAAGTAATTCCAATGACAAAAACAGCTATGCCTAAATGAGCAAATGTCATTCCATAAAAACCAGAAGGTATGGTTTTTAAGCGTTGCCAAGACCACCCTTTTGCCCCAAGACGTTCAATAAATGACAGCACCGTCATAGCGACTGTCCAAAGAGCTAATGTAATACCCAGCGCCGCAACCCAAGAGTAAAAAGGCATCAACAACGGCAGTAACAAACCTCCTACGATAGAGACTGCAATAAACCAACGCACACGCAACGCTAATTGACTTAATGAATCTTTTTTCCAACGCAATAACATACCGACACCCACGGCAATTGCTAAAGGCGCCATTAACGGTACAAAAACAGCATTGAAATAGGGAGGTCCCACTGAAATCTTGCCCATCCCTAAGGCATCAATAACCAAAGGATATAAAGTACCCAATAAGATACTAGCCGCTGTCACCACCAACAATACGTTGTTCAGTAAAATGACAGACTCTTTAGAAACAAACTCAAAACTCGTGCTGCTTTTAACACTAGGCGCTCTAACGGCATACAGCGTTAATGAACCACCCACCACTACCGCCAAGAAAACTAAAATAAATAAGCCACGAGTAGGATCACTTGCAAAGGCATGTACAGACGTTAATACGCCTGAACGAACTAAAAAAGTGCCTAGTAAGCTCAAAGAGAATGCAAAAATGGCCAACAAAACGGTCCATGTTTTAAAAACACCCCGTTTCTCTGTCGCCGCTAAAGAATGAATCAATGCCGTGCCGACTAACCAAGGCATAAATGAAGCATTCTCTACAGGGTCCCAAAACCACCAACCACCCCAACCTAGTTCGTAATAAGCCCACCAACTGCCTAATGCAATCCCTAAGGTTAAAAACGTCCACGCCATATTAGTCCAAGGTCTAGACCAACGCGCCCAAGCCGCATCAAGACGTCCTTCTAGTAAAGCCGCAATAGCAAAAGCAAACGCCACAGAAAAGCCCACATAACCCATGTATAGCATGGGAGGATGTATAGCTAGACCTGGATCTTGTAATAAAGGATTCAAATCCCGACCTTCTAAAGGCGCAGGAAATAAGCGTTCAAAAGGATTAGAGGTAAACAATAAAAATAATAAGAAACCAATACCCACCAAGCCCATTACGCCTAACACGCGCGCTACAGTGGGATCTGGAATACTTTTACTAAACTTTGCTACTAATGCAGTCCAAATTGTTAACACCAAACCCCATAACAACAATGAACCTTCATGCGCACCCCACACGCCAGAAATCAAATAGATAACAGGTAACGATGTATTTGAATTAGTGGCGATGTATTTAACTGAAAAATCATGGGTTAAACAACTATATGTTAAACAGCCATAAGACAAGGCCATGAATAAAAATTGTGCATAAGCCGTGGGTCTAGCAACTGCAATCCAACTACTATAACCTCGATAAGCCCCGAAAATAGGTAAAGTGCCTAAAATTAAAGACATGCATAAAGCAAGAATGAGTGAAAAATGACCTAACTCTGGAATCATGCTATTGACCTTTCCCTGTTTCAGATTGATTTTTTAAACTTGCTTTTACTTCAGGCGGCATATAATTTTCATCGTGTTTTGCCAATACTTCTTCAGCAATAAAAACCCCCTGTGGATTTAGTTTGCCGTTAGCAACAATGCCTTGGCCTTCTCTAAACAAGTCTGGCAATATACCCGTATATTCAACCGTCACATCTTTACTAAAGTCAGTTAATTTAAAGCGCACCATCATGCCGTCGTTTGGTCTTTCAACACTGCCTTTAATGACCATGCCACCTAAACGAAATAAACTATCTTTGGGTGCTTTGCCCTCTATAACATCTGTTGTAGAAAAAAAGTACATGAGATTGTCATTAAATGATTTAAGTGCAAAGCCAGTAGCGACACTGACACCGACAACCATTAATCCAATTAAAATCAGACGCTGTTTTCTGGCAGGCTTCATTATTTATTTCCGTTTCTGTTTTAAGCTTTGGCGAAAAAACTGTTTTCTTTGCACAACTGGAATAATTATATTTAACAGTAATACCACTAAAGTAAGTCCGTAAGAAGTCCAGACATAAAATCCATACCCCCCCATAGCAAGAAATTCTGAAAAACTCATTGCTGTTGCTCCGATAACATTGTTTTAACCCATTGAGAATGTCGCTCTCGATTTAATAACTCAACTCGACTACGTTGAATTAGGGCAATTAAATAATAAAACTTAAACGATAACGCCATTAATAACAGCGGAATCAACATACTGACATGAATAGAGGGTTTATCCATTTTAGTAACTGTAGGACCTTGATGTAAGGTGTTCCACCACTCAACCGAATAATGAATAATTGGAATATTAACAACACCTACTATTGCCAATATCGCTACTGATTTAGAAGCGATTTTTTTATCATCAATAGCGCCATATAAACCAATTACACCTAGATATAAAAATAATAAAATCAGTTCAGACGTTAAACGGGCATCCCATACCCACCATGTTCCCCACATAGGTTTACCCCATAAAGAACCGGTCACTAAGGCGATAAAAGTAAAACTTGCGCCAATAGGTGCGCTGCTTATAGAAATGACTTCAGCTAATTTAATACGCCAAACTAAGCCAATAGCACCCGTAATAGCCATGACCATGTAAATAAATAAAGACATCCAGGCACTTGGCACATGGATATAAATAATACGATAACTGTCACCTTGCTGATAATCTGCGGGAGCTAAATACAAACCGCCATAAAGACCCGCTGCTGTTAACAACACAAAAATAACAACCAACCAAGGCATTATCTTTTGGGTAAACGCGTAATAATGAGGTGGAGACGCCATGCGATGATAAAATCGAACAACGATATCTGGAATTAAAAACATAGGGTTCGCTTAGAAATATTAATGGGAAGGGAAAAAACTACGTTAAATGACTCTTCGTCCTAACAAATCAGTGACGGCAGTATTGGCAACGCCACATACTTTAATTTTATTTCGAATGATAGTTTCATAATCTTCATGTAAGTGGCCATGGAAAATATGCTTAACACCCATGGCAGCACCCAACTCACTAATCACCCTAAAACCATGACGATGTGAACCAGGGGCCTCATGAGAAACTAAAATATCTGCTTTTTGTAACTTAAACGCCTCAAACTCATCATGCCATATGGCAGACTTATATTTTAAAGATAACTCGGCCTGTTGGACAGTTGCTGTTTGATTGAGTAAAAAATGTTGTTTACCTAGCCACTTAGGTTCTTGAGGTGGGTACCAGACTCTACCTAAAAACACCCCACTTAATCCCGCCACTCTCAGGCCAGCAATTTCAGTGACTTTTAAATGTAAATCTCTATGGGAAAACGCTGAATTGAATAAATTATTATATTTTGCAGGAGTTTCAAAATCATGATTACCCGCAATCCACCAAATTTGAGTTAAATCAGCAATCTCTGCTAAATAATGATCTAAAGGGGCGTCTAAATCATAATCACCCAATAATACAACCGCTTCTGGCTTATTCTCCAGTACTGCCTTAATAATTGGCTTAAAGTTTCCATGCGGATCTCCCGCAAATAAAATTCGCCTATGTTGACTCACGTTATCTCACTTTCCTTAATGCTAGATGAGTCTCGTTAATCATTTTAGAATTTCCAGAAACAATACAAAAGTATATTAAATTAAAATTGAGCGCTTAAGTAAAACAAGTAACCCTCATAAATAGACTTAAAAAGTCTTAACCAAAATCAGCTTAAAACTACACAATTAAACGTGCTTTGATAAACGCTTCTCTAAAATCTAGATATAAAGGAGTATCCGTTTCTAGCATGATTTTCAACATGGTATTTTGCAACTGGTATTTTACATTACCCACTGCTAAGGGACCGACTGATACCGCCCCTTTCGAATTAACTGCGTGTATTAAAGGCGCACCTGAATCTTTATGCTTAATACCTTCGATGCCTAAAGGCGGCACGGCATTGACATCCCCCGCCACTTTAAGTTCCTTAGCCGATTCAAGTACAGTTGCACTTAAAACCTGCACACCGGCTTTAGCAGCAGAAAATATAATATCAACATCAGCAATCAAGGCTATTTTTTCTACATCAGAACTAGCCACTGCACCTTTCATAGAACAACCAAAACGACGGTTATACGCTTTTGCTACATCTTCAGCTGCATCTAATGATAAATGATCTACCAAGTAAGTTTCCGCGCCTGCTAAAGAAGCAATAACGCCTGTAGCAATGCCCACAGGGCCAGTACCACCAAAAACTAATACTTTCGAGCCTTTTAGTTCTTTAGCATGGACAGCAATCAATTGTTTTTCTACGCACGCCACTAAAGCAGCCGCGGTAGTAAATGCGCCACTAGGATCCGCAAAAACAGATATCTCAAAGGGTGGCACCATCGCTTGACGAGCCGTATCAAGCATATCCATTGCTAAGCCTAGATCACGGCCGCCAAGGAAAAGAGCGGTTCTCTTAACACCGGCAGGACCGCGAGAAAAAATAGCATCTTGCGTCAGCCTATAAACGCTGTCTAACTTAACATTGCTATAAGGCATAAGAATATCAAAGCCCGCATCAACCGCCATATTAATATCAAATGGACTGTTATTAGGGGTTGGATCGAACATGTGAAGAATGCTACGTTTCTCCATTTAGATATCCTTTAATAAAATAATCAATGTTATATGAATTAACCGTTAGATTTAATATATTCTCTAGCCACTTCAAACGCATGTTCAAAGTGAAGATAAACAGGTTTTTCGCTGCTGATCATTTTTTTCAACAGCCGATTTTGAGCTTGATACTTAACGTTACCAATCGCTAATGCGCCGATACCTACTGCACCGCTGATAGAACCTTCAATAGGCGCACCATTATGGAAAGCATCAACACCTGCAATACCTGCGGGTGGCACAGCGTTAACATCTGCTGCTACTTTTAATTGTGGAGCAGACGCAATCAATTCTGCGCTTAACAATTCAATACCTGCAGCACCTGTTGCAAAAACGATATCCGCTGTTTTGATGTATTCAGCTTTATCCGCATCAGCACCCGCAGTGATAGTGATCTTACCATCACCGAATTCATTACTACATAAATCAGCCACCAATTGAGCTTTTTCTAACTGCCTACCAATGATTCTTACATTAGCCCCTGCTTGTGCAGAAATAACAGCCGCCGCTTGACCAACCGGACCTGTTCCACCTAAAGCTAAGATATTTTTGCCTTCTAAAGTGGTATTAAATTTTGTAATTAATTCGTGCTCAACTGCAGCCACCATGCCTGCAGCCGTTGTAAATGCTCCGCTTGGATCTGCAAATACAGATACTTCAAAAGGAGGCACCATTGAACGTTTAGCTGTTTTCAACATGTCCATAGCTTGCTTTGTATCACGACCACCAATAAAAATACCCGTGCGTTTCAAGTTCTTTGTGCTTCTTGAAAAAATAGCATCTTGAACTAAGCCCTGTACTTCACTAGGTTCAACATTAATATACGGTAGAGCAGATACCCAACCCGCATCCATCGCCATATTTACGTCAAAAGGACTTAAGTTTTTAGCTGTTGTTAGCATGTGTAAAATGAATGGTTTTTCCATGATATCTCCTTAATTTATTCAGCGGATTAGTATAAAAGAAAAAATTACAACGTACTCGCTTATTTAGCGTTACAGAGGGTAATTGTAAAAAATTGGGGTAAAAATTAATTCAGATCAACTTAAAGCAAGCCCTTTAGCTTATAAATTAAATCCAAGGCCTGTCTGGGGCTCAAATCATCCGGCTTTAGATCTTCTAATAACACAACAGCTGGATGACAGGTATTTGATGAAAATAGATCAAATTGATTCATGCCCACTGCTGCTTGTTGCTCGCTATACGCTAACTCTTCTAAATGTCTTAACTTAATTTTAGCGTTTTCAATCACAGACCTAGGCACACCCGCTAAAGATGCGACCTGTAACCCATAACTTTGATTTGCCGCACCATCTTTAACCGTGTGCAAAAAGACAATTTTATCGCCATACCCCATCGCATCTAAATGCACATTATGAATCGTCTTTTGCTCATCAGCTAAGGTGGTCAATTCAAAATAATGCGTCGCAAATAAAGTAAACGCCTGCGTTTCTTTCGCCAAATAATCAGCACAAGCCCACGCTAAAGATAAGCCATCAAACGTACTGGTACCCCGCCCAATCTCATCCATCAGAATCAAACTTTGCGCCGTCGCGTTATGCAGAATATTAGCCGTCTCTGTCATCTCAACCATAAAGGTAGAGCGACCACTCGCTAAATCGTCCGACGCACCGATACGGGTAAATATCTTATCAATCGGCCCGCAAGACATACTCTTTGCAGGCACATAACAACCGATATGCGCCATCAACACCAACAAAGCCGCTTGACGCATATAAGTCGATTTACCGCCCATATTTGGACCCGTAATCACCAGCATACGTCGCTGATCAGAGAACAATAGATCATTAGCCACAAACGGAATATCCGACACTTGCTCAACCACCAAATGTCTACCCGCCTCTATTGATAAACCCGTTTTATGCGTTAGGGTCGGTTGCGATAAATTTAAAGTATCCGCCCGCTCTGCAAAAGTAACTAACACATCCAACTCAGCCAAAGCCGCTGCACATTGCTGTAATGGGACTAAAGATAAAGCAAGTTCGTTTAACAACGCGTCATACAAAGCTTTTTCAAACGAGAGAGATTTTTCTTTCGCACTCAACACTTTATCTTCAAAGCTTTTTAATTCTTCTGTGATATAGCGCTCAGCACCTTTCAGCGTTTGCTTTCTGGTGTAATGCGTAGGGATTTTATCGGCATGTAAATGAGAGATCTCAATGTAATAGCCATGCACACGATTGTAATTAACTTTTAACGTTGAGATACCCGTCGTCGCTTTCTCTCGATTCTCCATATCAATCAAAAACTGATCAGCGTTTTGACTCAAATCCCTTAACTCATCTAGTGCTTGATTGTAGCCTCTTGCTATCACCCCCCCATCTCGAATTAACACGGGTGGGTTATCAATAATAGCGCTTTGCAACAACTTCAATAATTGCGGTTGTTCCCCCATTAACTGACTAAGCTTCTGTAATCTATCCGCCTCATCAATCACTAACGTTTGCTGTAAGCTAGGCAAAACAGCCAAACTATTGCGTAATACCAACAAATCACGCGGTCTTGCAGACCTTAATGCAATACGAGAACTAATTCTTTCAATATCACCTACCTGTCTTAACAGAGTTTGTAGGGCTTTATATTGATTATTAACCAGCAACTGCCCAACACAGGCATAACGTCTATTCAGCGTCTGATGATCGCGTAACGGTCTATTAATCCAGCGTCTTAAACAGCGACTTCCCATAGACGTCGATGTTTTATCTAACACGCCTAACAAGGTAAACTCTATCTGACCTGATGGATGATAATCCAACTCCAAATTACGTCGCGTAGCCGCATCTAATAAAATACTGTCCGCACTACTTTCAGTACTAATGCCTTGAATATGCGGCAATGCAGCTTGCTGAGTATCTTTAACATACTGTAACAAAGCACCAGCCGCCGCCACCGCGACCGTCATATCATCACAGCCAAAACCTTTTAAATCGAGGGTTTTAAATTGGGCTAAAACACGCTGTCTCGCACTGTCTTGATCAAAATGCCACGGCGGTCTTCTGCATAACCCTGTGCGTTGTTGAATATTTTGAGGTAAAGACCAGTCCTCACTAAACAGTAACTCAGCAGGCTTAAGGCGACTTAACTCACTGAGCAACTGATCTTCAGAATGCACCTCTTGCAAGATAAATCGTCCACTGGTGACATCTAAACTAGCAATCCCATATTTCTTATCGATTAGACTAATCGCTACCAACAAATTATCTTTTCTATCTTCCAGTAAGGCATCATCGGTTACCGTACCTGGCGTAACGATTCTAACCACTTTACGCTCAACAGGCCCCTTGGATGTAGCCGGATCACCTATTTGCTCACAAATAGCAATAGACTCTCCATGTCTCAACAACTTAGCCAAATAACCTTCGGCGGCATGGTAAGGAATACCCGCCATAGGAATGGGTAACCCAGCAGACTGCCCTCTGGCGGTTAAGGTGATATCTAAAATCTGAGAAGCTTTCTTCGCATCATCAAAAAATAATTCATAAAAATCCCCCATTCTATAAAATAGCAAGGTATCTAAATGGTCAGCCTTAATGCGCAAAAATTGCTGCATCATGGGCGTATGTTGATCGGATATTTTTGGTTTTATACTCATTACACTATTTTATCTGAAGTCTACCTAGGTCACATCATGGATAATGAATTATTTGATATTGCCAACACCATTGGTCAACAACTTAAGTCAAAAGGCCTAAAGATTGTTACGGCGGAATCATGTACGGGCGGATGGATTGCACAAGTAATCACAGAAATAGCAGGAAGTTCAGCTTGGTTTGATCGAGGATTTGTCACCTACAGCAACAACGCAAAAATAGAAATGCTGGGGGTTAATAGTCAAACGTTAGAGGCTTATGGTGCGGTTAGTGCACAAACGGCAGAAGAAATGGCTAATGGAGCATTAGCAAAGAGCGCTGCCGATTGTGCTGTAGCTGTGACGGGTATTGCTGGCCCTGATGGTGGCTCAGCAGAAAAACCAGTCGGTACAATATACATCGCGTGGGCTTATAAAAACCAGCTTAGCCATGTTATCAAAAAACAATTCAACGGCTCCCGCCATGAAATAAGAGCGCAAACTGTAAAAGCCGCTCTTGAAGGCATAAAGATCTAGAATCCAAACTCAGATTCATCTAAATCATCAAACAACTCTTTTAAACGCTTCTTCTCCCAATAAATCTCAATTTTTCTTCTTGCATCGGTTTTAGCCGCATCCTCTTCAAACCCTCCCGTTAAGGAACCTAAGTCCGCTCCATCAAAACCGTCATCATCAATATCTGTTTCTGACTTTTCAAGCGCACTGGAGTTATTGGCTGACTTGGAAGATTCTTTCATTCTTTATTTCCCTCCATTTTAATTACGATAATATTAAAATCTCTGCATAATTATAAGTAAAGAAAAAAAACAATAACAAGGCAAAAATTAACTTATCATAGCCTCATAGACAAAGCATAAAAGGCCTTTACGGTATGAAAAACAACACAATAGAAATCCCTACGACGACAGACTTTTTCTCATCAGATTATCTAATAAACAACGTAGGTACCCCCTTCATCATAGGACTCGCCGTAGGCTACTTTGCTAAAAAAATATTACTGCTTAGCCTTTTAGTTTGTGGCGCAGCAATCGTCTTATTATTCGTTAGCGAGCATTTTGAAGTCACCCATATTAACTATCAGAAATTAGAACACACCGTTGAGCCCGCCACCCAATGGATCACCCAATTTAAAGACTTCTTATTGGCGCACCTCTCAAACTTTCCTAGCAAAGGGATTAGTGCAACGAGCGGATTTTTAGTGGGATTTAAATTAGGATAAAAAAAACCGCACTTACTACTAGACATCTTTTTAAGATCCTCTATAATAGTCGGCTTACCAAAGTTATCGATGCCTCGGTGGCGAAATTGGTAGACGCAAGGGACTTAAAATCCCTCGTTCGAAAGGACGTGCCGGTTCGACTCCGGCCCGAGGCACCATAGAATTCAAGGACTTAGACTGTCAGTCGAGTCCTTTTTTTATGCCTGAAAGAAAATCGTCCCAATTTCGTCCCATTTCAAAATAAATCACATCAACATCCACACGATCAATTACTAAAATACTTAGACAGAGAGAACCTAATGCATAATTAGGCACTACGTATAGCGGAATCATTGTTCATTCATGCCCTTAAGGTTGCGCAAAAGAAAATAAAAAAGCCCCAGTTAAGGGGCTTCAATAGTGCGTAAACGAAAGCTACCCAATATTGATTAATATTTTATTTTTTAACGTCACTCAATAACTGATGAAACAATGATTTCTTTGCTTGTGATATAGCGTCACTTTCTAATTTAGTAACATCACCTAAAGACAACCATTTAACACTTATAGTTGCATCAGTTACAGCAGTTGACTGCTTAATAACTATTCCATCTTTAAGAACATCAACTGTACCAGATAATTTATAATCAAAATCATACCAAAAGATTGGCTCTAGTATAAAAAAAGTAAAACCTGTCAGAAAGGACTTTGCGAAAGTTGAGCCACTATGAGTATCAACTTCTGAATTGAATTTTGATTCAAAAGTCACCTCAGTTTTATCATCAGGTCTTGCAGGATAATAAACGTCTTTAGCTACTCGAGACGCGCGAATTTCATGACTAAACGCTTCAGTTAAATTACCTATTGAAGGTAAGTTTTTTCCGGTAGACACATCTAACAATCCAACCGCAGAATATGACTCATTAACTCGCTGATCTAGTAATGAGTTCTCAGGTCTTATTTTAATTTCAGATCCAGTACACCCTACTAATATAAGTGTTAAAAAAGCAATAAAGTTTAATTTAAGTTTCATTTTTTAAATCCTCTTGTACTACCACTAAAAAATCATGACTACCATTCTCTGACAGTCGATTACAGAGCTTAACAATTTTGCGCACTATTTTTCTTATTAGTAACCATCCAGCTTTCTACTTTTAACCTGCCATCATAAGTAGCAATACCTGTACAAGTTGCGCTTTCTAAAATCGTCATTTCAACAGGCCACAACACTAACTCAGCAAGTGTCAGAGTAAATACATCCGCTGCTAAATACAAAACACCACGGACTTTAGTTGCTTGATGGAGACCTGATTGGAATTCAAATATATCTTGTTTATGACCATTTGCATCGGAATCAATCATTTTTGGCGCCCCCAACTGGGAGATAACAATTTGCCTAGGTGTACCAACACCTATACCTGTCAAGTCCGCTGGACCAGGTTGTGAAGCAACCTTATAAACAGAACAGCCATACAAAAGAATCATGGCGGGTATTAAGATTAATCTTTTGATGTATATCGAGACCTTTGCTTGATTAGGTGATCTCTGTAATACAATGGCCTAAAACTGATTTTTTAACTTATTTTGACGAAAAACAGACAAAATAAGCTAATTTATCCCCATAAATAAGGGGGATTTCCCCCTATCTCGCCTTTTTAGGCGTACATCTCCTGCTTAATGGATAACCCGCGTTTAATGTTATGCGCTACGCACATGATTTCTACGCGTGTGCGATTTCGACCTAAGCCAAGGTAACGCGCTTTACCCATGGCGTAATGGAGTTTAAGCACACCAAAGACGCGCTCTACTGTACTTCGAATACGCGACTGTATTTGATTAAATGCCTTATCTTCTTTTGTTAACGGTCGGTTACGATAAGCCCGTTTAATCAAACAATTTTTAATACCGCGTTTTAATAACCATTCGCTGTGAGCCTGACTCTGATAAGCGCTATCCGCATAAACGCTCGTTTCATTGCCATGAAGTAACGTGGTGAATCGGTTGGAGTCATGAACATGACCGGCGGTGTAATCCATTGCTTTAATCAGGCCGTCTTCATCTACATTGAGATGCGCTTTATAACCATAAGTGCTTTTACTTTTACCATCAGAGGCTACTTTAACGTTCCAACCCGCTTCTGGATCTTGTGTAGAGCTACCGTCTTTCTTTTTATTGGGCCGACATTGTTTGGCTTCAATGACGCTGGCATCGATAATACTGATTTCACCTGACTTGATGTATAAGCCTTGCTCAGTGAGCTGATCATTGATAGCCGTTAGCAATGACCGCATTAAATACTTCTTTTCCAATAATTGACGAAAACGCCAGATCGTTGAATGATCGGGGACTGACTCCGAGATGCTTAGTCCAATAAAACGACGAAACAACAAATCACGTGCCAGTTGTTTTTCTAACGCAGGGTCACTTAAGGCATACCAACTTTGCAATAACAGCGCTTTAAACATCAACAAGGGTGGCCAGGCTTTTTCTCCTCGCTTACTGGTATGTATACCGGAAAGTATCTTTTCTACACGAGACCAATCAATTAACTCATGGACGTCATCGAGCTCTTTTAAGGCGGCATGCTCAATCAGCATCGCATCAACAAGTGTTGTTTGTTCTAGATTTTTCCACGCCATTTAAATACCTTTGAGAGTCATTTATGTTGTGCGTATTATCTCATTTATAGCTGACTTTGACTGGATTCGTGCAAAGGTCTCATATCATTTCTTACACTTCGATATGTTTTATTGTTCTATGACTTTTCATACTAACACACTTACTTAAATAAACACTCACATTAAAAACTGGAAATTGTCTCTGATATTTTACTTTGAACGCTATGACAATTGAGATAAGAACCTTCGATACACCCTATTCTAAATATGTTTATAAAGCAATACGCCTTGAAAAACTGATCTTAATCATAATTAATCCCACCCTATAGTTCTGCACAACAACAATTCATAATTAATAAAACCACACCAATACGTTACGATAACTACACGTTTAGTTCAAGCCAAGTACACATCATGTTTATCGAAAAATGATGTGTAGTTCAACACTACTTGCCCCCATGTATCGGGGAAGTACATATTTAGTTTAAGACAACTACATATGATGTTGTCCGAAACCACATATTTAGTTCAGTGAAACTACACAACATGTTAGTTAAAACCACATAAGTAATTTAGCGTAACCACACATTGAGCTTACCTAAAAATGACCTCGCTTTGTAAGCAAATAAAGAGGTACGTTAAGGCTAAGGACAAACAGTATTTAGGGTGACTTGTTACCTGGGAGTTGTTGTGCTGCAATATCGAAGGTATATACACCCAATAGTTCAGTTGACTTATCACTGGCAATAAACCTTGCCTTTTGAACTATCAATGCATCCGAAAAGTCAGCTAGCTTGCCGTTAATAGGCAGCGCGTTACGATAATCATTAAGTGCCTGCCAAATCACCTGTCCATTTTCAAATCGAATATTGGGTTCTTTAAACAATGTTTGAATTACCGTAACTAAATCTGCTTTATTGAGCTGATACTTCTTCCCTTTCAACGTCCAAATAGTTTCAACCAGAACCACATCGGTTATTAAAACAATTTCTTTTCCATTGATGAGTCTATCGGCTTGGGCCGCTTGAGGGTATCCAAGATTTTGTGTAAATAGAGTTTAGTTAAAGATTATTAATTCTGTCATCGAACATAATAGAAAATCTATTTAAAGCGGCTGTCCAGTGATTCACTTGTTGTCGACTCCAGTTTTGGCTTATATTACGCAAAGCCAAATAAAATAGCTTCATCACCGCCTCATCATGAGGAAAAGAGGCACGACTTTTAGTGACCTTTCTTAAACTCATATTCAGAGATTCAATAGCATTGGTTGTATAGATGATTCGTCTTATTTCAGAAGGGTAGTCTAGAAATGGCGTAATCCTTGACCAGTTCTTTCGCCACGATTTTGCAATCACTGGATAATCGGCATCCCATTTGTTTTCAAACTCACAAAGTGCGAGTTCAGCTTGCGCTTCGGTTGTCGCTGTATAAATACGTTTAAGATCAGTCGCGACGGTTCTTCGCTGTTTGTACGAGACATAATTTAAGCTATACCGAATCATATGTACAATACAAAGTTGTACAGTAGTGTCGGGATAAACGGCTTCAATGGCTTCGGGAAAACCTTTAAGTCCATCAACACAAGCAATAAAGATATCTTGTACCCCTCTGTTCTTAAGCTCTGTGATAACACTCAACCAAAATTTTGCGCCTTCAGTTTGTGCAATCCATAAGCCCAATACTTCCTTCACCCCTGCTAAATTGATTCCGATAACGATGTAAACTGCTTTAGTGCGTACAGTTCCAGAATCTCTTACTTTGACATGAATACAATCTAAATAAACGATAGGATATATAGAGTCTAAAGGTCTAGATTGCCATTGTTTAACCTCATCAATAATTTCATCTGTAATAGTTGAAATTAATGAGGAAGAGACCTCTGTACCGTATATTTCTAAAAGATGCTGCTGTATCTCTCTGACCGTTAATCCGCGGGCATAGAGCGAAATAATTTTGTCATCAAATCCAGTCCAGCGAGTTTGATGTTTAGGGATTATTTTAGGCTCGAAACTACTGTCACGATCCCTTGGGATTTCTATAGCGAGCGTCCCAAAGTCACCTTTAAGCGTTTTATGACTTTTGCCATTTCTGGCATTACCTGTCTCATTAGAAACACTAGAGTGCTTCGAATGACCAAGATGATCGGTCATTTCAGCTTGTAATGCTCTTTCAAGCAACGCTTTAGTTAATTGCTTTAATAAGCCATGTTCACCCAGGATATCTTCGGGTTCTTTATAATTTGATAATAGACTATCAATTAACTCATTAGGGAATGTGTTTTTTGGGGTCATAATTGTGTTCCTTTTTTAAGGTGGCAGTATCTAGTAAAGTGCCATTTACACAAAATTTATTACACCCCCGGCCGCTTGGATTTGATCATCATTAAGCAAGTATCTTAATAATACATTGGTATCAATTGCTATCACAAATCACACTCTGCAACGACTCTTCATCTGTCATGACTACCTTGGCTTCCAAGTGTCTCAGTATGCCCTTCGCCGCTTTAGCGGTCTTTTTAACTAACGTTAATTGACCGTCAACTACAAACATTTCCACTATGTCGCCCGGCTCGATTCCCAATGCTTGGCATTGATCTACAGGAATAGTAATTTGTCTTTTCGCACTTACTTTTGGCATGAACTCTATTCTTTACCTTATTAAAAAAGTAAAGAATAGTAGTGTTCGACAAGTATGTCAATGCTAAATCTTAAACACCCTAAACCAAGCGCCCATTATTGTAATCAGCTACCGCTTGTTCGATTTCTTCTCGGGTGTTCATAACAAAGGGGCCATATTGCACGATGGGTTCTTTTAAAGGTCTACCGACTAACAGCAAAAATGCCGCGCCTTGTTCTCCAGCCTTAATTACTAAAAAATCACCCGTAGATAATACGCCGGCACTTTGAATGGCTAAAGTACACTGATTATCTTCAGGGCCCACCAGCACATCGCCCTCGAATGTATAAATAAAAGCATTATGGTCGCTAGGTAAGACTTGTTCAAAATAAGCACCCGCCGGCAAACGCACATCCAACATTAATACATCCGCACTAATGCCTTGTATCGGGCCTTTAATAATTTGTTCCGCAAAGTTGGCTGTACCCGATATCACTTTAACATATCCGCTATCCGCTAAGTTAAACACCGGGATTTCTTCGGATTGCACATCTTGATAGCCGGCAGGCTTCATTTTTTCTTTAGCGGGCAGATTAACCCAAAGTTGAAAACCACGCATACGCCCACTGATTTGTTGGGGCATTTCAGAATGAATAATCCCCCGCCCTGCTGTCATCCATTGAGCACCCCCACTTTTTAAATCACCTCTATTACCCAGATGATCCTCGTGCAACATGTGCCCGTCTAATATATAGGTAACCGTCTCAAAGCCTCGATGTGGGTGATTAGGAAATCCGGCAATATAATCATCAGCATTAATAGAAGAAAACTCATCGAGCATTAAAAAAGGATCCACTCGCACTTTTTGGGATTGGCCAATACTTCGGCGTAACCGCACCCCCGCACCATCTGAGGTAGCGATAGAAGGGATAATTTGTTGCAGTATTCTCGTACTCATAATTTTATTGTTTTCCTTAAAACGATTAATCTACGCAACTAGATTTTAAAGCCTCAGTAAAAATACCGGCTTTAGTTTCTATTAAGCTAAAGTTTTCTTTAGCGCGGGTAATGCCGGTATAAATAAGTTCTCGGGTTAATACCCGACTCATGGTGTCTGGTAACACTAAAGCCACATGATTAAATTCTGAGCCTTGGGATTTATGCACGGTCATGGCATAAGCCGTTTCTACATGGGGTAAGCGTAAGGGCGACACCCAATGTAAACCATCGACATGTTCTTTATCATTCGCCGGAAACACTACCCGCAATTTATCGGTATGATCTTTTAGGGCGATACCAATATCGCCATTCATTAAATCCAGCGTGTAATCATTATTAGTTATCATCACTGGGCGGGCTTCGTACCATAAATCCGCTTTAGTATCTTTTAACAACCATTGCTGTATCCGCTCATTTAAACCCTCAACACCCCACAGCCCTTTACGCAAGGCACACAGCACCTGAAAAGTATCAAAGGCTTTTAGCACTTGTTTAGCCCACGCATTAATCACCGTAGGGTCATTAGATTTTGGCCGCTGTTTAATAATCGCTCGATAATAACCATAACCCTGACAAAGCTCAGGCTCAGAAGGTGATTTTTCACCCGAATTGGCCAAAACTAACTGTTTTAATAACTCATCCGCTGACTCTGCGCTGGGCTTATTAGATATCGCACTGGCATCACCTGAAATTAAGGGATGTAAATCCGTAAATTTTGGATCATCTAAAATCTGCTGGGCTTTTACAAAATCACCGGCATTAACAACAGCCGCTAGATTACCAATACCACTGTCTTTATTAAATCGATAGCTGTGTTGCAAAATAACCGTTTGTTGGTTAATGGCTTGATTAGCGCTTAACGATTTAGCGGTTGCAAAATCTTCCTGCGCATAGTCTTTAAGCCAGGCTTTTGTGTCTGCATCATAAGCTACCTCAATAGCGCCTTGACATAAATCACCCAGCACAGACCCTGCTTCTACCGACGCCAATTGATCTTTATCTCCCAATAAAATCAAGGTGGCTTTTTCGGGTAAGGCTTCTAACAGGGCCGCCATCATCTCTAAATCAATCATAGAGGCCTCGTCTAAAATCACAATATCCGCCACTAATGGATTATGCCGATGATGATTAAACTGCCGCGTATTTGAGCGTGTACCTAATAAGCGATGCAAGGTACTGGCTTTAATGGGCATTAAGGCTTTGATGTCCTCAGCTACCTTTAAATCAGCAATCGCTTTATTAATAGACTCACTGACGCGCGCCGCCGCTTTACCTGTGGGCGCGGCTAATAAGATATTTAAGCGATGTGCCTCAGGCGCTTCTGCTTGCAACAACTGCACTAAGATAGCCAATAACTTGGTCAGCGTAGTCGTTTTACCGGTCCCAGGCCCACCCGTGATAATACTAAACCGTGCTCGTAAGGCTAAAACACAGGCCACTTTTTGCCAATCCGGTTGCTGATCCGTATTAGCAAATAACTGGGTAATTTGCTCTTTTAATTCAGCGGGTAACTGTGTTCTACACGGTTGCAATCTTTGCTGAATGCCTAGATCGACCAACTGCTGACACTGCCAAAAGCGTCTTAAATATAAACGCGCTCCCGATAGCACTAAAGGCGTACTGCCCTCCCCTAAACTGACTACCGATGTATTCGTTAAACTCGCTATCCACTCTTGCAAGGCCGCGGCTTTAAGTTTTACTAAACTGGCATCCACGCATTGTTCTTCTGTCATGCTACTTATGCCTAAGACAGTTTCAAAACTGTGGCTTAACTTCGCTAAATCTAAATACACTTCGCCTAAGTTAAATTGCTGACTCACTAAAGCACTGGCCCACAACAACAACTCAGTCGCGTTGGGTTCTTGTTGAAGAATAAAATTTACAAAGGCTCTGTCGGTATGGCTTAACCAAGAATATTTAAGCCATGCTTGGATTTGTGCATCAATCATGCGGGTTCTCCTGTGATTTCTTTGCCTTTAAATAATTCATCCAGAGCTTCTATTAAAACTTTAGGCGGTTTATTAACGACTCTCCCGCCTGATGGACTTTGTGAGCCTCTTAAAAATAAATACACACCACCACCCACATGGGTGTCGTAAGCATAAGCTTCACCCAAGCGACTCTTAAGCAAGCGATGCAACGCTAATACATAAATCAACATTTGTAAGTCATAACGCTTCTCTAACATAGCCGCCTCTAAATTAGCTTTTGTATAAGCTGCATCATTGAGTCCCAAACTATTAAACTTATAATCCGCCACATAATATTGATGGTTATGCACAAACACTAAATCGATAAAGCCTTTCATTAAGCCATGGATGGTAATAGGCGTTAATGATGGGCGAGTTTGCTGCGGATAAAAATGCTCAAGCACTAATCGATCTAACGCTAAAACATCTACGGCCTCTGCGCCCATCGTAAACTCCATTTCAACTTGATAATGCTCTGCTGGTAAATCAGCCAAACTTACTGACTCATCATCAAATAAAGGCATACTTAACCAATGGGCTAACGCGGTTTCAATAATAGCCGTTTTATCTCGCCATAGTGCTTGTTTAAACAGTTTTTGGACGAGCTCACGACTTTTAGCAAAATCCTCAAGACTAGCTTTAAATCCAGTACGACCACACAGTTCTAACAAACTATGAATTAATACCCCAGGACCTGCGCCTTTTGGTAAATCGTAAATCGTTAACGCTGTTTTAACCGCAGTCAGATCTTCAAGCTCGTCTTCATCACCTTCTGTAGATTCTTGCGGCGTTTCTTGCTCTTCGGGTAAGGCTTTCTGACTGTCCTTATGGCTATGTTTTAAAGCACTGTAACTGGCAATCCACCAATTATCAGCCACTTTTACTTCGGCTTCGCGGGCTTCAGCTAATGGTTCTGCTGAGACATCAGGCACATAAACTGTCGTACTTATCTCTGGCAAGGGCGTAACCGCCATATCGTCACAAACGCCTTTTAATTGAGTTAATTGTGCAGTCAAAGTTTCAGGCGCTTGCTCTGCTTGCCACGCTAATAAATACCCCACGGCACTCTTTTCTAACTGACAAGACTTCGTATTGCCTCTTTTGATGGGTGCTATACCCAACCAACACGCATATTGCGCGCGCGTTATCGCGACATACAACAAACGTAAATCTTCTTGTAAACGCTCTTTATCGGCTAAATCTTTACTAGCCTCTGTTTTATTTAAATCAACCCGCAAATTATTATCTGCATCATGAAACTTAAAATAACTGTCTTTACTACTTGGCTCTCTAAAGCCACAAATAAACGGCAAAAATACCAAGGGGTATTCCAAGCCTTTAGACTTATGAATAGTAATAATCTTAATTAAATCAGCATCACTTTCTAACCTTAAGATAGACTCATCAGCACCTTGGGTGTTATCTTCGGCTATCGCTTCTGATAAGAATCTTATTAAGGCGGGCTCGCCTTCAAACTGGGTACTGGCTGTTTGCAACAACTCGGCTAAATGTAATAAATTGGTTAAAACGCGTTCACCCTCACCGGCTGTTAAGCCGATACGCTGCAAACCAAAATCATTTATAACTCGGCGTAAGGCCGGCAAAACGCCATCTTGTAACCAACACTCATGATAGATAACAAAACGCTCTAGCTGTGCTTCCCAACTGATTTCATCCACCACAAAATGCTGTAATTCCTGATAACTAAAACCTAAGGTAGCCGTACTTAAAGCCGCTCTTACCTTATATTCGTTACGCGGTTCCGCTAGGGCTTTTAACCAAATTAAGACATCGGCGGCTTCTAAGGTGGCATAAATAGAGTCGCGTTCTGACAAATACACGCTAGGTAACTGGCGCTTCGCTAAAGCCCTGCGCATCACCTTCGCTTCTTTACCTGTACGGACTAAAATAGCGATGTCATTCGGCTTTAAGGCTTTAAGCCCAGACTCTGCAGCAAAGCCGGTTTTATGGTGTTCTGCACCATTTAACAACTCAACTATCTGGCTGGCCGTCACTTCAGCTAAGGCATCCAGATAATCCTCTTGAGAAACGGCCTCAGCAGATTCCCAAACCCAACAATTTAAAGCCTTAGCAGGCTTGTCATTAATCACCCAGGTGTCTTTACGCCCTTTAGCGCTGACATCCACAAAGGGTAATGGATTGGTCTTATCGGCTGTTTTAAACAAAAACGCCCCCTGTGCTTGCTGTTGATCGGCAAAAAAAAACAACTGATTAACCGCCCTAACCAAAGCGTGTGTTGAACGATAATTAGTATCTAAAGTGTAATGTTTGCCTTGAGTGGCGGCATAGGCTTTTAAATAGGTAAAAATGTCCGCACCTCTAAAAGAATAGATGGCTTGCTTAGGGTCGCCAATCATAAAGCAACCCAAAGCCGCATTTTCTGACGGCGGATAGAGTTTCTCAAAAATCCGATATTGCACCGGATCCGTATCCTGAAACTCATCTATTAACGCGATAGGAAACTGCTGCCGAATCACTTGTGCAAACGGTTCACCGTTTTTACCCTGCAAGGCAAAATCCAATCCCGTTAACATATCGTTATAAGACATTTGCGCTAAGCGATTTTTTTCTGATATCGCACGGCGCCGCATCCAATGCACCGCATGGGCAATTAAGACGGTTTTTAATTGCGGTAGCGCCGCAATTTGGGCGGGTAAATCGGCTATCGCATCAAAAGCGGGGTGTTTAGGAGGAATACCAGACTTAATATTTGCTTCTAAACCCGCGGTTGATAAGTTTTTAATAGCTGTCTCAGTTAACTTAAGTTCAATTTGATTGGGGTCATCCGCCCAGTCTTTAATTTTTTTAGGCCACTCCACACGATTCGTTGAATTGTATTTAGTGGCAGGTAAAACTTTATCTGCAACCGCTTTTTCAATTAAATCTCTAATCTCTCCAGCCCACGCCTTCCAGGGTTTTTTTAAAGCCGCCAACTGTCCAAAGTAATCTTTATAAAACGCGACACACAAGGCATTAATAGCTTGGTAGTGCGTCACATCGCTATCGATAGGATCTTCTTTTATTAAGAAATCTTTTAAGACTTTTTGTAGCGCTTCTGGCGTATTAAAGGTATTAAAGATCTCAGGTAAAAAGACATTATCTGCATCTAGTGCATAATAAAATGTCCGCCAATAATCTCGCACCACCTGATTTAATAATTCAGTTTCATCCGGCTTTAGTTCTAATTTAAACAAACTACCGCTATCGAAAGCATGTTGTTTTAACATGCGATTACACCATCCATGAATCGTATACACCGCCGCTTCATCCATCCAGTTAGCCGCCAACTCTAACTTTTGTGCACAACTTAAATAATCATCTGCCTTATGATCGGCACGCAACGCTATTAAAAAAGGATCGGCTTCCGTGTCTAAGCCCCGAAAAAATCGCGCCGCGGAATTTAATCTTGCCCGGATTCTATCGCGTAATTCTTTAGTGGCCGCCTCAGTAAAAGTCACCACCAAAATATCGGGGGGTAACAATGGTCTATCTTTAAATGCCTCACCAAGTTTATGACCCAAAATTAAACGCACATACAAAGCCGCAATGGTAAAAGTCTTACCGGTCCCTGCACTGGCTTCTATTAAACGCGTGTCATATAAAGGAAAATCAATAGCAGATAATGTGTTAATAGTGCTCATTATTTACCTTCCTTTACTAACTTAATCTGTGTAAAAGCTGGGGCATATAAGCGCTCTGCCCACTCTGCAAAACCTGGCTCTATCATTTCAAACTCTGGATAAAAACGACGTAAATACAGATCGTAATCGACCTCACCCGGATTCCAACTATCCCCTTCATATTGTTTTCTTGCTGCCTCTTTAGCCTCTGCAGTGTTTTGTTTATTTGGATAATCCTTAGCCAACCACGCAAAAGCCGATTTAATGGCAATGGGTAACGGGCTTTGCAAACCCTGTAACCAAGCGCCTGCCAGTTGCTCTAACAGTTCTATTGCGGCTAATCTATCGAGTGGATCCAGCTGAATCATGCCATCAGCACCCACACCGTAAGTACGCATATTTAATCCAGAAGCACAGCCCACAACATGCCTTAACCAAGTATTAATAACCGTGTGATACTTAATCTGCTTAGTCTGCTTTTTACATAAAGGCTGAGCAGTAACCATGATTAAGGCTAAATCACCGGCTTGATTCTGATGCAAGCTGGTTAAATTGCCGGTTAATTGCAGTACTTCATGCGTATCTAAAGCCAAATCGATACTAATGGATTGTGGGGGAATTTCTGCAAAACCTGCGGCTAATAAACTTTGGTACTGCGTCCAAGCGCCCGTTACAGCGGCTGTTAAACCATCAAAGGTTAATTTAGAAAATCCGGCTAATGGCAAACACCCCGTGGCTGATAAAGTTTGATAGCGTTGCTTAAAAACAGCATCGGGTTCCACAGTCGGATGGGCTTTAAGCGCTGCCAACAACGCATCAGTATGCTGGTAAATTTCTAAATGATTAAAGCCAAAGGGCTCATTATCTTCACTGATGGCATTATCGTCATCAAAACTAAACTTTAAGGTTTGCTGACAAAAAGTCTTTACCGGCGCTTTTAAAAACCGCGCTAACGCTTCAATAATTAACACTTTAGGTGCGTCAAAAGCCAGCGATTTAATAGCACTCACCCCGCGTTTATCGGTGTCCGTTTCATGCCATTCTTTAGAATAGGTAAATAACCGCGGATCTGTGGTGGTTTTAAGATAGTTAATACTAAAGGGCTGTAAAGGATGCGCTAGCGTAATAGCGGGCAGATCTAGGCTATAACTTTGGTCGATAAAATCGCGTAATTGACTGACAAATACCGACGGTGGAATCTCGGTGTTATCTCTAATGCTACGCCCTACCCAACTGATATAGAGTTGTTGTCTAGCAGACATTAAAGCTTCTAAAAATAAATAATGATCATCTTGACGACGCGACCGATCACCCGGACGATAATGCCCGCGTTGCCCCATTAAATCAAAACTCTTAATTTGTTGGCTACGCGGAAATTCACCATCATTAATACCCAACAGACAGACCACTTTAAAAGGAATGGCGCGCATGGGCATTAAAGTACAAAAATTAACCCGACCACTTAAAAAGCGTTGCTGTAAATTGGGCTCATCAACTGCCGTTAACCAGGTTTCTTTAACGATATTTATCGGGATTAAATCGTCATCAGCCAACTTAGCTTGTGAGCAGTTTATTTGCCACTGTGTCAAAGCCTGCCTTAAAGTGGCCAGCGTTTTTTGCTCGCGTTCTTGCGTTGAAACAAAAAAATCATCGAGCAAATTACCTAATAAGTGCACCCAATCCTCTACGCTATGGGTTTGCCTTAATTGATCCACATAAGCTGCTAACATCTCTTGCAAATTAGCCAAGCCACCTAAATATTGTGCCTCTAAACCGCCGATATTGGCATACGGTTCTATACCCTTAAAGCTTTGCCCTGCCCCCACGGCGTAACCCAATAACAAGCGTTGTAAACCAAACTGCCACGTATTAGCCGTTAATTCATCAGGCATCGCTACCGCTGACTTTCTTTGCTGGCTATCTAAACCCCATCGAATACCGGACTCTTTAAGCCATTGATGCAATTTAGGAATAGCCGATTCATCAATGCCAAACTGCTTTCTTAAGGCCGGCACTTCTAGTAAGCCCAAAAACTCACTCACCTCAAAGCGTGAATCCGGTAAATTTAGCAACACCTCAACGGCATTTAATAAGGGATTTTGGCCACGCTGTTGTTGGTCAGCCAAACTAAACGGAATATAGCGTTTATCTGTTTTATCAATTTGCCCAAATACAGCCCGAATATGCGGGGTATAGGTATTAATATCCGGCACCATGATAATAATATCGCGCGGATGCAAACTAGGATCGGCATTAAAACGCGCTAACAATTGATCCTGTAAAATTTCAACTTCGCGCTGAGGGCTATGCGCGATATGAAACACTAAAGATTCATCAACTTGATTGATAGGGTTCGGCGTTTCAGGCACGGGTTCTAAATCTAGAATGGCTTGCTGTACCTGTTGCAATAAACTGCGTTGTGCTTTATTAACGCCGTAATCCTCAAATAAATCAATTTTGTGATTCGGCCACCCCCAAGACTCATAAGCACTTTTTTCGTCAAACACATCGAGTAAACGCAAATAATCTCGACCTTGTTTACCCCAAGCGGCTAACAAGGGATTCGCGTGTTGATGTAAGTCTGCAAGACTTAAATCAGCACGCATGCCGGGTTTATAAGTTTGACGCTTCCGCTCGGCTTTTAAAAGTTCTTTGTCTTCGATAATATCCGCCCAATAATGCTGACAGGGATTATGCACAAACAGCACTACCTGACAAAACTGAGAAATTTTTGCCAATACCTCTAAGGCTTGCTGGGGTAAAGAAGACAAACCAAACACGATAACGCGTTTAGGTAATTGTGGCTGGGCGTTATCAATCTGCGCCATAAACTCAGCATGAACCGCCGCCCGACTGTTGATCAATGGATTATCAACACCTACATCTTTTAAGATGTGTCGCCATAGCAAAGCTTGCCAGCGCTGGGCATCGGGGAGTTTTTGCGGCTGACCTTGTGCATCTCTTAACACATCTTGCCCAGCCGCCCAGTCTGATAACCAATCAGACCGATACACCTGATACTGATCGTATAAATCGGCTAACTGTTCCGCTAATTGATAACGCTTACGCGCTTGCGTATCGTTATGTAAAAACTGCTGTAAAACCTCAAAACCCGCACTATCAGTAACCGTGGGTAGCAAACGATACAAGCGCCAGACTAAAGTGGATCTAGCCAGTAATTGCTCGGTAGAAATTTTATCTGCTAATACCGCTCGATACACTTGCCAAATAAAGCTAGCGGGTAATTTAACTTCTAAGGATGCGGCAATGCCTAAGGCACTGTTTTGCGCTAAGTTCTGTTTAAGCCACTGCGCCATGCCACTGTTATTAACTAAAAATACCTCTGGCTCTAAAGGTGCTAAAGGATGCTCTTGTAACCAATAAGTCACCACGTCTACTAAAGATTCCAGCTTATTCGCATGGATAACAGCAATACCTTTATTGAGTGATGAAGAGGACTGCGCAGTGGTCATTGAAGGTCGCCTCAAACGAAAAATAATATAAGGTGCAGAGTTTACACAAACATTACGACAGATTGAGACGCTTTAAGAATTATTTTAATGATCACTCTCTGTCATCATTTATAAGATTTGATTGGCTAATAGTAAGAGAAACGCTAGGCGGGATTATTGACATAACGTTTATAGAGCTCATTAACATCTTTTATCATGCGATCACGCAATTCAACCGGTTCTAAAACTTCAATGGCTGAACCATATCCTCTAACCCACCATACTAATTGCTCTGTATAACGTACGGTTGCTTTTACCAATACATAACCGGGCTCATAGGGAATAATTTCTTGATCTTTAGATAATGGTGTTTCTGTCAGATATTTTGCTGATTTCTCTTCAAATATACATTTAAAGGTAATTTCTTTTAATGATGTAGTGGCGTTCCCCGCAGTCCATGCAAATCCCATGTGACCTTTTTCTAAATAGTCTTGCAAAGTTATATCTAATGGATCTACATCGACAGGTAATTGTTCGGCATTCTTAATACGATGCAAAGCAAACTGTCGTTCCTCACCCGTATCTACTTTTACCGCTATTAAATAGATAATGTGCCCCCTGAAAACCAAACCTAAGGGATTAACGGTATATTGACTGCGTTCACCGTCTAAGCGCACATAATCTAATTTAAGCTTTTTGTTTTCTAACAAGGCGGTACTAATCACTTGTTGAAAATCAGCATTGATATCAGGTGCTAACAAGGGCTGAACGGGATGAACAACTGCAATCTTTTCTGGCCATTTAACTAAAGCATTGCCTTCTAAGCTGTGTAACACTTTATCGGAATAATCAAAGAAAGGTTCTAACTCTTTTAAAGTCGCTTCAGGAAATAATTGGCTCAAATACTTCTTAACCAAAATAAATGATAATGCCTGATTGGGAGATAAACCAGAGAGAAGTATTACTTTTGCTTTGTCATTCCAATACCAACCAAAGCCACCGTCTTTAAGCATCTTACTTTCGATATCCATAAATACTTCAGCCAAAGCATTCATGTCGCGTTGAACAGTGCGAGCACTCACCTCAACGCCTTTATTTGATAAGAAATCTCGAATTTCGGGTACCGATACCGGATTTGATGCTCTGCAATTTTGTAGCTTTTCTAAAATTCGATGATGACGATTGATTTGGTCGTTCATAAGCGCTCCGGCAACTTTTGATTTAATGTCCTTAAAAGGTCTCAGCAAGGCTAATGGTTGTATAACTTTTTAGCTTCCTATAAACTTGGTTTTGAGCAGAACATGCTTATATAACACAGGTATATTAAAACAATAATAACACTAGGAACTAAGATGAGCACAACAGAAACCCCATTAAGCCTTTATGAAAGAATTGGCGGCGCTGCAGCAGTTGATGCTGCCGTTGAAGTTTTCTATAAAAAAGTAATAAATGATTACCGTATTAACCGTTTTTTTGATGGCGTTGATATGGCTAAACAAGTTGCAAAACAAAAAACCTTTTTCACTATGGCCTTTGGTGGTCCTAATAACTATACAGGTGCAGATCTTCGCAGTGCGCACTCAAAATTAGTAAAAATAGGGTTAGGTAATGACCAATTTAATGCTGTTATGGAACACTTAGGTGACACTTTAAAAGAATTAAAAGTGCCTCAAGATCTTATTGAAGAAGTAATGACCCTTGCGGAAGGTACTCGTAGCGACGTATTAGGTAAATAAGAAATATCAACGTGGATTAAGATCCGTTAATCCACGTTTAATTTATGCTTATTCATTATTTGCAAAAAAAACATAATTTCTTTTCATCCATTGGCATAAATCGCCTATCATAATACCTTAGAGTAAAGTACAGCTCGCGCTGGGTGAGCTAGTAAATAAATGAGGATTTCATGAAGCAGTTGGTTTTATCTATTATTTTTCTTATCACACTAGGTTTTGGACATGAGGCCTCTGCAGAAAAAAGTTATAAAACATCTCATGAAACACTCCAATGCGCCGCCTTTAGTACTTATGTAGGCAAATTAAACCCCAATTATGGCGCACATCCCTCAAAAGAATTAATCAACACACTGCTTGATCAACTCATAAAACAAACCCCCTTTCGTTGCATCATGACTTATGGTGTACTTAACGGCTTAGAAACCGTATTTAGTGCGGCAGAAGCCAAACACATCAAAGTGATTTCTACTATTTGGATTGATAATGATATTAACGTTAACAGTCAATCTATTGAGAAAGGCATTGAAGTTGCCAAAGCCTATCCTAAAACGATTATAAAACTGAGTTGTGGTTCAGAAGTAAGAACTCGTCACGGCAATGCATTTGATGGTGAAATTAATCGCTGTATTGATGCGCTTCACAATGCGGACGTAAAACAACCTGTCACTACTATTGATACATGGTGGCAATGGTGTAACCAATCATCAGAATGTCAAAAGAATAGCTTTGCTGAGAAAGTAGATTGGGTTGGCGTTAACATTTATCCTTGGTGGGAAAATCAATATTCAGGGATTCATACCTGTATTCCTGCTGAAAAAGCCGCAAACTTTCAAACAACCCGCCTTACAGATATAAACAAAACCTACCCTGACAAAGAACTTATTTTAACCGAATTTGGTTGGCCCAGCGGTCCTGAAGGCGGTAGCACAACCAATGTAAAAACCGGTGATAAATGTGGCATTGCCAGCAAGAAAAATCAGAAAATGGTCATTGAATCTACTTTTAAACAACTAGCCAAAAAGAAATGGTCTGGTGTAGTATTCGAAGCATTCTCTGAAGATTGGAAACCTGCAGAAGAAGGTCCATTTGGAAAGTATTGGGGGATTTGCCAAGGTGAAGCTCCTTATACTTGCGCGGGAAGATTTAAAATATCTAAGTAAAAGCCATATAAATCACTAACACTTCTAGACAGCCTTAAATGAATACAGCCAAAAAGATACTCTTTATATTGATACCTGCGTGGTTATTGTTAACAACTCAAATCAGTTATGGTCAACATGCTGAAATCATTATTGATGCAGAAAATGGTAATGTGATACATGAAGCTAACGCCACACATTCTTGGTTTCCAGCCTCTCTCACTAAGGTAATGACCTTACATGTGACATTTGAAGCACTTAAAGCTAATCAAATTCACTTACACGACACACTCAGAACATCATCTCATGCAGCAAGACAACCTAATAGTAAATTAGGCTTAAGAACAGGGGAGCTCATTACAGTAAGAGATGCAATTTTGGCTTTAATTACGCGTTCTGCAAACGATGCTGCGGTAGTATTAGCTGAAGGTCTAGGGGGTACAGAAGAAAACTTTGCTGTAAAGATGACTGAAACAGCCCATAAATTAGGCATGTACAACAGTCATTTTATGAATGCAACCGGTTTACCTAATCAATGGCAAGTCACCACAGCTCATGATTTAGCTATTTTAGCGTGGAAGACTCAACGTAATTTCCCCGAATACTACCCTTACTTTGGCTCACATTCCTTTTTATTTAAGGGCCGCGAACTCCATGCCATTAACAAATTTACAAACACCTACCCCGGTGCAGAAGGCATGAAAACCGGGTTTACTTGTGGCTCTGGTTACAATTTAATTTCATCTGCTAGTCAAAATGGCAAACGTTTAATCGGGGTTGTTTTAGGTGGCATGACCAGTCCTGAGCGATATCAATTTATGATCAACATGATGAATAATGCTTTCGCAAACAAGTACGTCAGTTCTGGTCTGAACATTAATACAATGTCAAACAATGATGCTGGCATTCCACCCTATCAATTAGGTTGCGGTAACGTAGCGCCTAATCCCTTTAAAACTGGGGTAGATACCATTAATGAAACGCCAGTATACATACCTAGACAGGCTCATGCTAAAAGACACAAAGTCGCTATTAAGGCTGAGAAGCATGTTAATCCTGCTGCCATTAATAAAAACTATATTCATCCGAAAAGCATAAAAACACCGGTGCATCCAGTCGTAAAAAAAATAAAACCCGTAACTAATGCTAAAGTAAGTAAAATACCAAGTAAAGGTGTGGCTAAGCCCCATTCTACTAAACCCCATTTCCATCAATCTTAAGCATTTAACTATCAGTTCAAGACAGGAACAATTATGAATATGCAAAACCTTAACAAACCATTGCTAAGCAGTTTAATTATCTCAATTACACTTGCAGGCTGTGCATCAACTACACCGCCACCTCCATCTGACCCATGGACAGGCTGGAACCACGGCACACAAGACTTTAACGATGGCCTTGATAAGCATATTCTAAAACCCTTAGCTCAAGGCTATCAATACATCACTCCTACTTTTGTGAATGACGGTATTACCAATTTCTTTAGTAATGTGAATGACATAGGCGTTACTTTTAATGATTTATTCCAATTAAAATTCTCTCAAAGTGGACAGGATGCCAGCCGATTCTTAATTAATACAACAGCTGGTGCAGCTGGATTTATCGATGTCGCTAATTACTTTGATTTACCCAAACATAATGAAGACTTCGGTCAAACTTTGGGATTTTGGGGAGTACCCTCTGGTAATTATTTAGTATTACCTTTTTATGGCCCTAGTTCACCAAGAGATACCTTAGGTTTAATTGGAGATGCTGCACTTAACCCAATCACTTACGTTTCAATCTTTGGTGGTGGTGTCGTAAATGCAATCACTGCAGGCGGAAGAGCTGTAGATGTTGTTGATCACAGAGCAGAATTGATGACCAAGGAAAAAATTCTTGATGAAAGTACCGTTGATCGTTATGACTCTTTGAAGAGCTCTTATCAACAAAATAGAGAATATCTGATTAATGATGGAAAAACCAGCAACAGCAATGATCCTGATTTATTAGATGATAGCTCAGACACTTCTGGATCTGGAAAAGGTAAAGGTGGTGCATCTACTGGCACTGGTACCGGACAATCTGGATCTGGATCAGCTACAAAAGCTCAACCAAGAAAATCTTTAAAGTTATCCGCACCGAAATAAATTATATCGAAAATAACGAGCCTAGCTTTCAATTCAAACTAGGCTCGTTATAAACTGTTTTAAGTAAAAAGGTTAAACTTAAATGCCGTTTGGGAAATCGTAGCTGTAATGCTTACGTAATGGTTTAACCACTTCCCACTGGCTATCTAAACCCGCATGAAAAGCAACTAAATCACCCGCTTTAATTAATACAGGTTCACCACCTGCAGGTGTTACTAATATCTCACCCTCAAGTAAATAAGCACACTCTGTTTCATCAAAATCTATAGGAAACTTCGATACTTCTTTTTCCCAGATTTCCCAAGATGCCACGCCCAACTCTTTTAAACGCTCTTCACTGGGGTTATGCTCAATAGTAATTTTGCTCATTTTTAATCCTAAATTTATCTAATTTGAAGGAGCAATTGTATCATTTGCTCAACAGGCTTACCATTTGCCATGTTGCCCATGCTCTTCAATAAATTTGCTTGCTCCACTCAATTCATTATCTATCTCAAAGCAAAACTTCTCTGTTCCATCACCATAATCTTCAAGTTGGGCGACTTCCACCTCATATTCCGTAGCTTCTGAAATCAACTCACCGTCTTCATCAAACTCGGCATTAACACCATAGCAATCGCCGTAAACACCTATCAACAAGTTCTCATAAATACCAAGGTATCTCTCTTCCTCAGATCCATATTCCTCATCTGGCGTCCAGATAGCCAATAAAGGCTGATACTGTTTTTCAAATTCTTTTGCTATTTCTATCTTATTTAGATTATTAGTCATTAATTTATTTTATTTGTATTTTGATAAACTTATTCAGTAGTATTGGCAATTATTTTATGTATTCGCTTTGCATTAATCGCAATAATGACCAAAATAAATGGAATAGATAAGCCCTCTACTAACTCAGAATTAACTTTCCATCCATATGCATGTAACGCCTCAGAAAACTTACCAATGATACTAGCGGCATAGTAAGTAATCGCAACCATAGAAATCCCTTCAACCATTTGCTGCATGCGTAATTGCATTTTTGCCCGCAAATTCATAGATGAAAGTAAACCTTGATTTTGCCTTTCGATAATTATGTCAACACGTGTTCGTAATAATTGACTCGCGTTACTCACTCTTTCAGACAATAACGTAAATCGATGAGATACTGACTCACAGGTGTTAACAGCGGGCTCTAAACGTCTTTTAATAAATTCGCCTAACGTTTGTATCCCTTGAATCCTTACTTCTCGTAAATCATCTAGTCGCTGTCCCACTAATTTGTAGTAGGCGCTTGCAGCGGCAAACCTAAAATGGTTACTCGATATATAATTTTCAACCTCTGACGCTAAATTAGTCAACTCATCTAACAATAAAGCATCATCTTTATCCTGCATCGTCATTGCATTGGTGATGGTGTATAACTGCCGATCAGATTTATTGAGGGCTGGATAAAGACTTCTAGCAATAGGAAATGCCATTAAAGCCATCACACGATATACTTCAATTTCAAATAAACGTTGTAATAAACGTCCAGCTTGTTGAGCTCTTAGGTCATGATCAACTATTAAAAAACGACTGAATCCATCGACATGTATTCTAAAATCGGTAAATACTGACGCCGCTCCGCCTGTAACTTTTGATCCAATCACAGCGTTACCCGCAAAGTGATCTGCTAACAAAGCCAGGTCGTTGGTTTCTTTGTATTGAATATCATCAGCAGAAACAATAGACGCATGTACAGCCACAACGACTTGACCTGTTAATTGCGATAACCAGTCAACTGGTACTTTTTTTAACGCCGAATCTGCAAATGGATCTTTCGGATTATCATGCACATAAAAACTATAAGTACTAAATTCGCCATGCTGCTCCCAACGAATTTGAAATGCATCGAAAGAGGCTACAAAATGATCGGTATCTTTATCTGGCGTTGTGACACCAAATCTTTCACATAAACTAATTAAATGTTGGCGCTCTAATAACTTTTGCTCTTGCGTTAGCACCAAAGCTAAATGACTCGCTCTAACCGGCAGTTTTAAAATAAAAGGTGCTCTGGCATGCACTTCATTATGTAATACAAAACGCTGAGGATGATTTTCTGGAATAGGAAATAAAGTGGTCACAACTAAATAAGTGTCTCGAAATGATATTGAGAGATAAGTTTACAGAGTAAACTTTAGAGCTGGCACCGAAAATTTGAACAATGCTATAAGTGAAAATCTGTTACCTTTTAAAGTCCGAGAGGACATAAGAATGGATCAGAAAAATGATAAGAAGAGCAAGAAGAAATCACTCACCTGCATTT